>Ga0209238_1000026_pt1 | contig 72038 bp, 69 predicted proteins | sample GraSoi013_1_20cm_FD_185823 | JGI IMG/M metagenome (GOLD analysis project Ga0209238, IMG submission 185823) | Grasslands soil microbial communities from the Angelo Coastal Reserve, California, USA - Sample 10_02_2013_1_20cm (SPAdes) (version 2) | ecosystem: Environmental > Terrestrial > Soil >...
GGCACGAAGGCTGGGATCAGGGGTTGTAGCTGTCGCCACAGTTCTTTGCTAACGGGTCGTCTTGCCATGAGGGCAGCGAGCATAACTGCTCTGCGGGGGCCTGTGACGAAGTGGTGTTAGCCACTCTAAATCGTGCAACCGGCTGCTCGCGCAGTTGGCGAGTTAGCGCTTTGCGTCGAAAGTGGCTCCTCCGCTTTACCCGGAATCAGCCGCTTATGCCGGAGCTTATCGGCGCTGTAGGCCATCGGCTGCTGTTGCAGGCGCGGATCTGAGCCTTGGAGAAGAGGCAGCGCGCGACCTCTGGCGTGGCCTTCGGCTTGCGCGAAGTCGCTCATCACTCCTCTAGCACATGGCTCAAATCGGCATCGGCGCCATCAATTGCCCAATGACGTGCAGATGCCGTACTATCCGCAGCACTGCTCACAAAGCATTTGCCGCCGAGAAACTACTGCAAATGTATGCGCCGTTGCTGGCGGCACATCGTCGGCTCGTGTTTTGCACACCAGCGTTTGGCATCAAGCTACTCCTTTTCGGAGGTTTTAGATGAATCCATCGTGGTTTCGGACGCTGGCAACGGCTGCCGCGCTGCTCACTCCTACGTTGGCACCAGCCCAATTCAGTGGCGATTTGGTGCTCTGGCCGAAGGGATGCGAGGCCGCCGGGCAATGCATCATCAAGGAGGCTCTGCGTTTCAAAGATGCATCCGGAACGGTCTGGGAGGCGAAGGCGGGGCTCAAGACGGACGGTGCCTCAATCCCGGGAGTCTTCCAGCCGTTCATCGGGAGTCCCTTTGAGACAAGGTTCATCAAGGCAGCTGTGATCCACGATCACTACTGCGACCGTCACGTCCGCTCGTGGAGGATGACGCATCGGGTGTTCTACGATGCCCTGCTGGACCAGGGTGTTTCCCAAGCGAAGGCCAAGACCATGTACTTGGCGGTGTTGGTTGGCGGGCCCAAATGGATCAGGCTCATCGCCGGCAACGCCTGTGGGAAGAATTGCATCAACGCGATGAAGTCGGTCACAGGCGACACGGGGTTTCAGACCCGGCCCGCCGACTACAGCTTGCCGGCATTGGCTCCAGCCATGCAAGAGGTCTTAACCCAGCTGGAAGCCAACCCAAACGCGCTGACGCTCGAACAGATCGAAGAACGAGCGCAGCAGCTAATGCCAGGGGACTTCTACTTTGCCAACGGTGACACCTTAGTGGTGACCGGGGAGGACGCCATCCAGTGACCGTACAGACCAATGAGGCGCCAACGCGCTACTGGTCTCTCCGCGACTACTCTGGGAAAAAGGAACTGCCATGGCAATTTTGAGTGCACTGAAGAGCGGCTCCAAGGGGCCTGCGGTCGAGAACATTCAGAAGCAGCTTTTAGCGCTCGGCTATGCTCTGCCTCGTTTCGGCGCTGATGCAGATCTTGGGGATGAAACGCTGACTGCGTATGCCGCTTTCATGATCGAAGCAGGTTTGCTTGCACCAACCGATGAGCTCCCCAACTCGGTCACCGTGGCCGGAGCAGCCGCACTGGACAAGGCCTTCAACTCCTTGAGCACGAGTCCGGCTCCCAGCGAGATCATTAACGAAGAACTCAAACACCCACACTCAGGGCGTTCCAAGTCCAATCCGTTCAGGCCCTGGTCCGCGATCACCGCGATCGTGCTGCACCAGACGGCCGCCAAGATCGGGGAAACGGCAAAAGCCTGGCACAACGTACCCATTCATTTCGGCGTCACGCGCGCGGGAAAGATCTTCCAGCTATATGCGCTGACTGAGGTTTGCAACCACGCAGGAAACCTCAACAAGATCAGCGTCGGCATCGAGATCGACGGCTGGTTTGCTGGGATAGAGGGGAAGCCGGAAACACTCTGGCAACCTGGCGGCACGAACCCCAAGCGCTTGCCCATGGATCTCCCGGAAGCGCAGATGAAAGCTGTCCAGACGACGATCAAGTGGATCATCGATTCGGTCGCGGCCCAGAATGGCGCCATCAAGACGGTCCACCCTCATCGGCAGTCGAGTAAGGATCGCCAATCCGATCCAGGGTCGTTGATCTGGCAAACGCTGGGCCTGTGGGCAAAGAACACGTTCGGGCTCAAGGATGGTGGCAAGAACTTCACCGTGGGCGATGGCCTTGTGATTCCCGAAGCCTGGGACTCAACGTACGTGGGCAACAAATACTGAGCACCGTGAAAGCGCGGACTCCCCGCGCCTTCACAACTACAGAAGGCGCGTGCAGGGGCAGTTGAAGCCATTCCGATGAGGACAGAGCATGGCAGCAGAAGAAACAACAGTCACTCTGATAGTCCGGCCTGGCATTGATCTTCAGAGATCCGAAGGATTGAAGACGATGTTGAAGACCGTTTGCGGCAGCGTAAGCGGCATGATCTTCACTGCGGTCATGGATGGCAATGGGAAGGCCGACATCCGTATTTCCTATCTCAAGATGGCCATGGATACACAGGACGGCGTGGAAGCCATCATGGATCATTTTGAGATCCTGGACACGCAAAGCCAACGACCCTTCATATGGGTGTTGCTGTCTGAATTTATCAAAGGCAGGTAAGGTCGTAACAACGCAGGAAGAGTTGCCGTGTAGCCGCGATGCGATTGCCAAAGCACGGTCACCCATAGTTGCGGCGATCGTGACGCACTCCAACATTGGATTCGACGCGGGGCCGATCTCTGCCGCTGTTTTCGCGTTGAACACGATTTGGAGAGCGACCTTGCTCGAAGTCAATCCCTTGCTGCCCGAGACAGCCCACGAGCGACGAAGATGGGATTGTCCGTAGGCCCTTCCAGCGAGTCGTTCGGATCATTCGAGCTACGGAGGCTTCAGCGACAGCAAACTGGCGCAGACCGTTCGCTCGCCGTTTTGGTAGCAGCGGCGGCAACCGCAGCAAAGCCGACACCTGACGGCTAAGGCCGAACGACTGCAGCGGGTAGCGAGTTCAATCGCCCAACCCAAAGCCTTCGTCAAACCTCACCCAGCTTGAGCCGCTTTACAGCGCCCGCACCGGAATACAGATGTCGCAGCAGAACTCCCCGGTGTCGGCATCCATTGCAGTGGCCGCAGAAAACATCTCAAAGCAAGGCCGGTCGTCACATTGCATCCCGCTGGACGGCATCCATTCGCGCGTCAGCCACATCCAGGCATTGGCTAGACCCTCGGGTTTTCCTTTGAACCTTGCCACGGCGTAACGGCCGCCCGGCAGGGTTTGGGTGTCCACCTGGCCGCTGGCGACAAAATGCGCGGGGACTTCCACGCAGGCGTCATAGCGGCATTTGCTGGCGGGCGTGAGAGAGGGGTCGTCATAGCCTATGCCGTAGCACGTTTGATCGCTGAGGCCATTGGAGTGCATCCACGGCGCAATGGTGCCTCGCCAGAATTGGCCTATGGCTGGCCCATAGGGGCCGATCAAGCGCTGATAGGCGACATGTGCTTTGGGTAGATCAATGATGCGGACGTCCATGGCGATTTCTTCCTTCAGGTGACAAGAGCCCTGAGGTTCGCCGAACGCGCGCAGGTCTTCCTGATGGAGATTGCCGAAGACCTGATCAGGATTGCTCTGCTGGCTGCCTGGCGGCTGCCCGATGGCGGCCGCCTGGGTTTTCATCCGCTCAAGCGTGGTGGAGCGCCAGGCCGATGGCGTGCAGCCAAACTTGAGCTTGAAGGCGCGCGCAAATGCTTCGCCCGATTGGAAGCCGGTGGCCAGCGCGGTTTCAAGCACGGTTTCCTTGCTGCCGCAGGACAGCCGGAACGCCGCCTTCTCGAGCCGTCGGCGCTGCGCATAGCTGCCCAGCGTTTCTCCCATCCATGCCGCAAAAATTCGGTGAAAGTGGAAGCGCGAGAAATTGGCGATGTCGGCCAGATGTGCGCCATCCAGAGGCTGATCCAGGTGGGCATCGATGTAGTTGAGCACGCGATTGATCCGTCGCGCGTACTCGGCGCGGGATGCCTGCTCGGAAGGCTTGTTCGTCATGGTCGTTGTTCTTCAAATCACCGTTCATGCGGCGATGGGGCTTGCCTGTCAGCAGGGGGCGGATGGGGACAACCAGCCGGCGCAGCTCTCGTCAGGCCGGCGCCTTCCCCTTCACCCACAATCCAAACTCCTTCATCACTTCCACCACGGGCTTGAGCCGCTCCCCATCGGGCGTCAGCTCGTACTCCACCTTGATCGGCGCCGTGGGGTAGACGGTGCGCTTGACCAGGCCCGCTTCCTCCAGCGCGCGAAGGTCCAGGGTGAGGGAGCGTTGGGAGATGCCGGGCATGTCGCGGCGCAGGTCGTTGAAGCGGCGGGGGCCGTCGATGAGGTAGGAGGCGATGAGCAGCCTCCAGCGGCCGCCCAGCAGGCGCATGGCTTCTTCCACGGAGCAGCCGGAGATGTTGGATTTCATAGCACATTCATCATAGGCAGGCGGCAGGTATATTTTTTTAACCTATGGGCAGTTTTATTGCCTTCTTCCAGATTTATCCCTGGTGCATGACATTGGCCAGGGGCTGTGCCTGAACGCACAGGCCCCTTGTTCCATCACCAGAGAAATTCCATGAAGCTGTATTACCTGCCGGGCGCCTGTTCGCTGGCGCCGCACATTGCCCTGAACGAGCTGGGGCTTGATTTCCAACTGGTCCGGGTGGACCACAAGACCCACCAGACGGAAGACGGCAGGGACTTCCGTGCGCTCAGCCCGTTCGGCTATGTCCCCTTGCTGGAGTTGGACGACGGCAGCCTGCTGCGGGAAGGGCCCGCCGTCCTGCAGTACCTGGCGGACCTGCGGCCTGCGTCGCTTCTGGTGCCAGTCCAGGGCAGCCTGGAGCGCTATCGGCTGCTGGAGTGGCTGGCCTTCCTGAACTCGGAAATCCACAAGGGCTTCATCCCGCTGCTGTATGCAGTGGCGGCGGGAAAGTACGGCGTGGAGACGGCCAGGCCCAAGCTGGAGCAGCGGTATGCCTGGGTGAATGCGCAACTGGCCGGCAAGCGCTACCTGATGGGCGATGGCTTCACCGTGGCCGATGCCTATCTGTACGCGCTCACGCAGTGGGGGCAGGCGCCATGGCTGGAGTCGGTCTACAAGACGAGCATTCGCTTTGATGGCCTGGAGCATCTTGCAGCCTGGTACGCGCGGATGCGGGAGCGGCCTGCCGTGCGCCAGTCGCTGCAGGCGGAAGGGCTGCGATAGGGCCGGGGGCTGTCACGCATGCGGCCACCACGCACTTTGCTGCGTCATGGCAAGCAGCCTGCGCCTTGCGACCTTGAGGGTGCCCAATGCAAATCGTCTGACGTGAAGTGACGTGATGTGGACGTGACGAATCAAGCCAAGGTTTCAAGGCTCACGGCCACGATGACGGGGGCAGGCTCCGTGTTCACGAGGCGCAAGGCCTGGTTTGGCTGTCCGTCTCCGCGTGCGCGCTGAACCGTCACACCCATGGCCTGCACGGTGTCAGCCTCGTCCAGCGTCTGGCGCAGCGAGGCGGGGATCGGCGCTGCGGCAGTGAAGTCGAAGCGGGGTTTCAACGCGACGTAGAAAGTTGACACACGGCACGCCATCAGGCCGGCAGGCCCGAAGAACACGCCCGCATCCGGCACCAGGCCGCGACCCAGCGCCACCATCGAGGCGTCGTACCAGCTGCCGGGATAGATCGGCACTTGGTCCCAGCATTCAGAGGTGATCGTCACCGTCTCCAGCGAAGCGGCGGGTAGCGCAAGGACGCGGCCGGAAGCGTCCAGGGCCTGCAGGGAAGCCGGAGCCTGCGGCCCTGCGCCGGATGTGTCGTTGAGATTCAAGCGCAAGGTGCCGGGGTTTGCGATCGTGCCGACAGCCACTGCTGCGCTCCACTCCGACGAACTCTTGGGCAGTGTCCAGATCGGTTTCCACTGGAGGTAGCCGGTCTCGTACACCTTGGTCCATCCCACCGGAGTGGGCGAGTAGGCAGGGTCGCCTGGAGGTGCCGCCATCTTCTGCAAGGCGCCTGCAAGCATCGACTGATAGGGAAATTTGCAGGCTTCGAGTACCTGCAGAAAGGTCTTGTATCCCTGCGAAAAGCTGCGCCCCGACGCTTGGTACAGCGCGCCATTGGCAGCGGACTGGGGCACCGTATCTGCAAAGAGAAACTGCGCGTCGGCCATGGTGCCGGTCACTGGATCCGGCCAGTTCCACGCGGTCACTGGCATCAGCATCTGCCCCCGCACCAGCGGCGCCGAAATGGATGCCGAGCGCTTGAACACCATGCCGGTTTTCGGCCCGCTCGATACGCTTGGGCCCCTTGGGGGCGGAGGCACCAGATCAGCCAGGCCGCCGAGGAACTGATGGATCACGTTCATGAACGCTGTCTCCGGTTGACGGGGGTGGGCGGGACCCGCCGCGGCGTCCTGCCCACCCGCTGGTCTTCAGGTCAATGGATGCCCGGGAAGTCGACGATCACGCCGATGATTTGCGGGTTCTCCGAGGTGCTGCTGCCCTTGAAGGTATTGGCCTGTGCGGTGCTCTTGGTGTACTCGGACTGGTGACCGCCCGTGCCACCGAAGGTGAAGGGCCCGATGCGCACACCCGCGCTGCCCTCGAAGGCCTGCTTGTTCTGCTGATAGGTGTTGGCGCTCATCGTGATCTCGAACGAAGGCTTGTAGACGACCAGCAGCTCGGACACCCGTGCCGCGACGATGCCGTTCGGGCCGAACAGGGAGCTCGATCCCGGGCCGCCGTTTGCCACCCACGGGGCGACGATGGTGTAGCCCTGGCCGTTCGGCCCCTGCTGTGCCTTGGCCAGTTCGCTCATGAAGCCGCCCGGGTACCAGTCGCCCGGATTCACCTTCACGCGGGTGGAGGACTCGCAGCTGATCTTCACTGCCGAGCTCGAGTCCTGGTTGAACAGGTCGGACTTGCTCCAGCCGCCCGATGCGTTGACGCTCCAGAAGAAGTTGCCAACGCTGGTCGAGCCCTTGGCAAACGAGGACTTGAAGTCGCTGCTCGATTGCGAAGATTTCATCGCGATCGAGAACGCGCCTGCACTGCCATTGCTGAGCGCTGCGCGCCAGTCCGCGCCCGTCGTGTCGATGTGGAAGTCCGGCTGCCAGCGCAGGATGCCCGAGCCATCCGGCACCTTGGTCCAGCCTGCCGGTGCGTTGTTTGAGGCAGGGTCGCCCGACGGAATCTGCATCATGTCGATGGCGCGCTGCAGATCGCTGGGCATGCTGGCTCGCTCCAGCTCCATCTTCATCTTGACCGCCTGGTTGTAGGCGTTGGTGGCCGCCTGGATGGCGGCAACGTAGGCAGCAGCCTCCGGCGCGTTGTTGAGCCAGGTGTTGATGTCAGGGTAGCGGGCTGCGAATATCAAGCCGCCGTTCTGCTTTGAACTCAGGTAGAACTGGTTCATGTCGCTGTTGGCCTTGGCCATCGCATTGCTTTTCTGGACGCACAGGTTGGCCAGCTCCGTCTGATTGGCCTGCTGCTCGGGGCTGACCTTGAATGTCACGTGACCGAAGATCTGGCGAACGGCGTCGAAGAGCGTCGCATCGAGGCTGCCGTACTGGCCGATCGCGGACCACTGCGGCATGCCGCTGACGATCTGATAGGCGGCCGGGTCCCATTGCCCGGTCGGAGCCGTGCCCCAGCTGAAGTCCTTGGGGGTGCCAAGCAACTGGAAATTCGGGGTGCCGAGATTATCGACAAGGGCGTTGTACAACTGGCTGAACATGGCTTGATCTGACATGGCGTGCAATTCCTGAAATTGAATGGATAGGGAGCGACATGAGGTTTGAAGTCATGAACGCTTTTCTTTGCCAATGAGAATGATTGCCCGGTATTGGGCCTAAGGCATGGGATGCTTGGGAGAAATCTCAGGTGGTGACCGCGAAGAGTGGTTCATGACGGGATACTCCTTTGAGTTGCGTACAGGAATCCGACACGTGGGCGCCGGGAAGATGCCTCGACGGATGCGGACCGTAGAGACGAAAAAACCAAAGGGCGAAGAGACTGAAAGGCGAAGAGATATGAGATTCTGCAGTCGTTCAAGGCTCGCGCGGATATTCCATGTCAACCGTGCAAACCTCAAATGCAATGGTGCCTGCTGAAGCCACCATAAGGAGATTGCTCACCCTCCGGTTGTTCCAAAGTCGCGAAGGTCAATGTCCGAGATTCGTTATGCTCATCATGCCCAATTGCACCAGGAGAGTGGAATACTTCCAATGTCGTATTCGGTGGGTACGGACAGGCGATGCACGCTGGCCTGGATATCAGGTGTCGCCGCCATTGCGAGTTGCCGTTGGCGCGAATGTCTGCAACTGGGCCGTGCTTGTCAGGCCCAGTTTGCGCAGAATGTTTTCGCGATGCTTGCGTACGGTCAAGTCGCTGAGGTAAAGCGAACGTGCGATCTCCTTGCTGGTGTGTCCCGCCAGCACGTGCGCCAACACCTCCTGCTCGCGAGGAGACAGAGGGAGCGGTGAGCGGGCAGCGCTCAACCAGCCTTGCCGCCTGGCATGCGTGACGAGTTCTACGGCATTGCGCAGGCCCAGCCGTGTACACATATTGCTGCGGTGCTTGCGTACCGTGTGTTCGCTGATGCCCAGCGTGTGCGCAATGTCCTTGCAACCAAGGCCTTTGGCCATCGCTTCGAGTACATCGATTTCGCGCGCAGTGAGCGCAGAGGCGATGACTTCATCAGCTGTTGGATGCGCAGCATCGAGATGGCATTCGCTATTTGCCAAAGCTATTTCCGATATGTCCATGGTATGTCTCCCATTTCTTATGTGCCGATGCCATAGGGCCATTCCACGCCGAAGCCTCGGCGAGACTGCTTTGCACAGTGCCGTTTGAAAGATTGAATAACTAGCTAAACCGCCTGTTTGCCGCCTGAATAAACTGACGTCATGCCATTCGTGTAGAAATTGTGCGGTAAAGGAACAGCCGAAGAAGCCTGAACATTGGACGATTGAAAATCGCGCGCATTCAGCCTGCGGCAGCCTTTTGTATCCAAGGTGGGAGATTAATAAACCATTATCAAGATGGTATGGTGCGTTGAGGGAGTATCAAAGTCGTTTGAGAATCTGTTTTCGCCATTTCACCGTTGGAATGGACATCTTAGTGGAAATCTCTGGCGAAATCATTACATCTAGCTACAAAAATTCGACACCAAGGTTTTTGCAGCAGATTGTGGGAAAACCAATGGTCTTCTGTGGGTCGCGCTTGTGTGATCAGGATTTTCTGGCATTGCCCGCCCGAGTCCAGGATGCGGGCTGTTGCGCAGGTCTTGAGACATGCGGGTAAGCAATTGCTGCCATGGCGTATCGAGAAGCGGCTGGGTGCCTGCGATGTGCTTCAAGGGAAGCACCTCTTTTGCCAAAAGCGTTCCCGGGTCATGACGAAGGGCTTGAGCACCACGACCGTCGCCAGTCCCAACGACCTGGACATACGCCAGTTCAGGGGGCAGGGCGGGTGCCCTCGTCAGGCCCGCCCTCCAGCACGCGCAGCAGCTGGGACAGCCGCTGGTCCAGCGCGGCCAGTTCGGCAACGGGCATGGGCGCCAGCATGGCGCGCTCGTTGTCCAGGTGCGCTTCCACGGCGCGGTCTATCAGCTCCAGCCCCTGGTCGGTGAGCTGCACCAGCATGCTGCGCGCGTCCTGCGGGTTGGGCAAACGCTGCACCAGGCCGCGCGTCTCCAGGCTTTTCATGCGATGGGTCATGGTGCCCGAGGTGACCATGAGCGTGGAAAACAGGGCCGTGGGCGTGAGGCAGAAGGGCGCGCCCGAGCGGCGCAGCGTGGCCAGCACGTCGAATTCCCACATGGTCATGCCGAAGCGCGCAAAGCACTCTTCCAGCCGCTGCTCCAGTAGGGCTGCGCAGCGCTTGATACGGCCGATGGGGCCCATGGGGCTGGCGTCCAGGTCGGGGCGTTCGCGCGCCCATTGTTCGAGGATGGTGTCTACCCGGTCGGGAAGGCGGGGGAGGGTGGGTTTCGGCATTTGTCTTGATTTTAAGATAAGTCGTGCATAATGGATTTGTCTTGAATTGAAGATAAATGCCATGTCCTCCTCGCCATCCTCTTCTTGTGCACCCTCGGCCAGCCTCGCCATGTCCTGGCGCGACATCCTGCTGACCGCGCTGGCGCCCGCCATCTGGGGCTCCACCTACATCGTCACTTCCGAACTGCTGCCGCCAGACCGTCCGTTCACGGCTGCGCTGATCCGCGTGCTGCCGGCCGGGCTGCTGCTGGTGCTGTTCACGCGGCGGCTGCCCGTGGGCTCGGGCTGGTGGCGGCTGCTGGTGCTGGGCGCGCTGAACATCGGCGTGTTCCAGGCGCTGTTGTTCGTGGCGGCCTACCGGCTGCCGGGCGGGCTGGCGGCCGTGCTGGGTGCCGTGCAGCCGCTGCTGGTGATGGCGCTGGCCTGGGGCGTGGACGGGCGGGTCCCCGCGCGGCTGACGCTGTGGGCCGCCGTGGCGGGCATTGCGGGCATGGCAGTGCTGCTGCTGTCGCCGCAGACGGTGTTCGAGCCCGTGGGCATGGCGGCGGCATTGGCGGGTGCGGTGTGCATGGCAGCCGGCACCTGGCTCACGCGGCGCTGGCGCGTGGACTTGCCGGTGCTGGCGCTGACGGGCTGGCAACTGCTGTTTGGTGGGCTGATGCTGCTGCCGCTGGCCTGGTGGGTGGATGCGCCGCTGCCCGCGCTGTCGCTCACCCAACTGGGCGCCTATGCCTACCTGTGTCTTGCCGGTGCGCTGCTGGCCTATGTGCTGTGGTTTCGCGGCATCGGGCGCCTGCCTTCGGTGGCCGTGTCTTCGCTGGGCCTGCTAAGCCCGCTCACCGCCGTGGTCCTGGGCTGGGCGCTGCTGTCGCAGTCCATGACAGGCCTGTCCTTCCTGGGCCTGCTGGTGGTGCTGGCCAGCGTGCTGATGGTGCAGTGGTCTGCTTCGCGCGGCGCCTGAGTTTCTGGCATCGAGGTTCCTCTTTTTTCCCACCGAGCGTTTCACATGACTTCTTCTGAACTTTCCTCCATGCCCATCGGGCAGGCCATCGCTTCGCGCATTTCCGCAGACCGTTTCGAGCCGGGCTGCGCGCTGGCCGATGAGACGCTGGCCGCGCTGGTGGCCCAGGCCTCGCTGTCCCCGTCGGCCTACAACCTGCAGAACTGGCGCTTCATTGCCGTGCGCACACCCGAGGCCAAGGCGCGCCTGAAGGCCGCCGCCTATGGGCAGCAGAAGGTGGAGGACGCCTCTGCCGTCTTCATCGTCTGCGGCACGCTGGCCGCGCATGCGCGGCTGGCGGAGTTCTTGCAGCCCAGCGTGGACGGCGGGCTGATGAGCCAGCGCACGGCCGATGGCTGGGTAGCCCAGGCCCAGGCCGCGCACGCGGACAACCTGCAGCTGCAGCGCGACGAGGCCGTGCGCTCAGCCTCGCTGGCGGCCATGACGCTGATGCTGTCCGCCCAGGGCCTGGGGCTGGCCAGCTGTCCCATGGTGGGGTTCGATGCGGAACTGCTGGCAGCGGGCTTTGGCCTGCAGGCCCACGAACTGCCCGTGATGCTGGTCGCCGTGGGCCACGCGGCAGGCACGCCACGCCCCCAGAAGGCGCGCAGGCCGCTGGCCGACATCCTGGCCTATGCCTGAGAACGGGCATCGGTAGCCAGGGTGCCGCAGATTAATTATCATACGGTGTATGTTTAATTGGATGGAGAGACTGCCATGGCACCCGACAGGACACCCGCAAAAGCACACGGCAATGCGTTCGGCAATGCGTTCGGCAAGGTCTTCATCGCCACTTCGGTGGATGGTTTCATTGCCCGGCCCGATGGTTCGCTGGACTGGCTGCCGGCCGGGGGCGATGGCGGCGAGGACTACGGCTACGCGGCCTTCATGAGGACGGTGGATGGCATCGTCATGGGCCGCTCCACCTATGAAAGCGTGCTCGGCTTCGACGGCTGGCCGTTTGAGAAACCCGTGGTGGTGATGAGCCGCACGCTGGGCGCGAGCGATGTGCCTGTGCACCTGCGCGGCAAGTTGCGCATCACGTCCGCCCAGCCTGCCCAACTGGTGGCCGAGCTGCGGGCCGAGGGCTGGAGCAGCGCCTATATCGACGGCGGCGCCGTGATACGCGCCTTCCTGGCGGCGGGTGAGGTGGGCGAGATGACCATCACCCGCGTGCCCGTGCTGATTGGCGCGGGGCGGCCGCTGTTTGGCGATATCGGCTGCGATCTGCGGTTGACCTGCCTGGCCTCCCAGGCCTATCCCAGCGGCATGGTCAGCACGCGCTACCGCGTGGAGGCGGGCGGCCGGGTCATGGTGCGCAACGGGGGCGGCGATGAGTGAGCAGGCTGTACCGGCTGTACGGGCTGTATCGACTGCACAGGCTGCACGGCGCGGGCGCCCCTCGGCCGGGCGCTCGCTCAGCCGCGATCAGGTGCTGGACGCCGGGCTGGCCTTGCTAGAGGCCGTGGGCGCGCAGGGCTTTGGCCTGCGGCCGCTGGCGCGGCAGCTGGGCATTACGCCCATGTCGGTGATCCACCATGTGGGCGACCAGCAGGAATTGATGCGCAGCCTGGTGGAGCGCGTGCATGGCCAGCCGCTGGCCGAACCTCCGCCCGGGCTTGCGCCGGCGCAGCGCGTGCAGGCGCTGCTGGCGGGCTACATGGAGCGCGTGCGCCGCCATCCGGCGCTGACGGTGTGCATTCTGGGCGACCCGGCCCTGTTCACCGATTCGCTGGCCGCCTTCACGCAGCGGCTGCGCGGCGAGGTGCAGCAGTGCGAGCCCAGCGATGGCGATGCCGCCGTGCTGCTGGACTTGCTGATCGATTACACGCATGGCCATGCACTGGCGCTGGCCTTGTCGGGCGAGGGCGCGCAGGCATTGCATGGCCGGTTCGAGCAGGGGTTGGCGCGGCTGCTGCGCCAGGGCTGGGAGCGGCAGCCCGGCCCGTGATCCTCGGTCCCTGCAATGCGGGGACCACGGGAAGCATGCGATGTGGGGCGATGTCTGGCCGCGCAGGCCGGGCACAGGCTCAGCTAGCAGGCTGCAACTGCACGCCCAGGCGCGAGAACAGGATCTGCCGGCCATCGCCCTGCAGGCGCTGTATCACCATGCCGCCATCGCGGTGCAGGTAGATGCGCAGGGCGCTGCCGTTGCCGGGGTCGTAGTCCAGGTGACAGGGGTCCTTGTCCAGATCCTTCCAGCCGTGGAGTTCGACCAGCCTGCGTCCGGCGAGGCGGCGCAGCTCGGTCTCGGGGGCCGCGAAATAGCTGTGGGTCTGAAGCCACAGCGTGCGCAGTTGCTCGAAGGATTGTTCGCGCGAGGAACAGGCGGGCGCAGCCTCCAGCAGGGACAGCAGCATGTCCAGAAGCTGATCGAATGAATACTGCATGCCGCGCCCCTTTCAGCGATCGACGGTGCGCACTGCGCAACCTCGATCAGGGTAACCGGATATTGCGCTAATGTGAACAAAGCATGACCGTGGTGGTTTGTCGCTATTGCCAGCCTGCGCCGACAGTGATTGGCGCGGGTGTTGCATGCAGGGCACCGGCCTGGATGGCCAGACAATGGCCGGGCACATCCTGCGTGATGCCGACCTTTTTTGTTCCCGCCACCTGTTTCCCCACTTCTGCTGCCCATGGAACGCTTCACCATCTCCATCGACGACGACCTGGCCCGTGATTTCGACGGCTGGATCGCCGCGCGCGGCTACGACAACCGCTCCGAGGCCATCCGCGACGTGCTGCGCGCCCACCTGGCCCAGGTGCGCGAGCGCGAGGACGCCGACGGCCTGTGCGTGGCCAACCTGTCCTATGTCTACAACCACCACGAGCGCGACCTGTCCGAGCGCCTGGCCAGCCTGCAGCACGACCACCACGAACTGCACATGGCCACCACCCACGTGCACCTGGACCACGAGCAATGCATTGAAACCGTCATGCTGCGCGGCCCGGCCAGCGCCGTGCGGCGGTTTGCCGACACCATCACGGCCGAGCGCGGCGTGCACCATGGCCAGCTCAACGTGGTTATGGCGCGCAGGGCAGAGCCTGGTGGGCACGATCACGCGCACCACCATCCGCATTCGCACGACGATTGAGGCAGTCCGGGGCCGGGCGCGCAGCCCCTGTCACGCAGGCCGGTATGAAGTTTGCTTTTTTCTTCATACAACTCTTGGATCCGCATGACACATCCTCTGAAATTTCCTTCTCGGCCCTGCGCCTTGCACCAGATTGCGGCGGCCGGCCTGCTGGGCCTGGCCGCCATTCCCCAGGCTGGTGCACAGCAGGCGACGGATGCCTCGCCCAGCCTGCAGCCCGTCGAGGTCAAGGGCCAGACCGCGCGTGGCGCCTCGGCCGCCTACACCACCACGGTGATCGAGGCCGAGGACATTGCCAACGCCCATGTCAGTCATCCGCAGGAGCTGCTGCGCCAGGTGCCCGGCATGAATGTGCAGAACTACCAGCTGTCCGGCGTGGGTGACGCCATCGTCATGCGCGGCTTCGGCGGTGGGGGCCATGGCGGCGACGTGGGCGTGGTGCTGGACGGCATTCCACTGAACGAAGCCATGTCGCATGCCGACGGCTATGTGGACCTGGGCGTGATCGTGCCGCTGGAGATGGAGCGCATCAGCATCTACAAGGGTCCCGTGTCCGCGCTGTACGGCAACTTCAACCGTGCAGGGCTGATGGCGATAGAGACGCGCAAGCAGGGCGACTACACCCCCTACCGCGAGGCCGACGTGAGCCTGGCCTCGCACGGCACGCTGGACGCTCAGGCGGCGCTGGGGCTGAAGCCGGGCGATGGCGAGTTCCTGAACCTGGCGGCCCAGCACTACCGCACGGACGGTTTCCGCGCGCAGTCGCAAATGCAGCGCAGCACGGCATCCCTGCGTTGGAGCAAGCGGCTCTCGTCGCAGTTGGAGGTGGCGTTGTCGGCACGGCTGCACCATGGTGAGGGCGATTCGCCTTCGTACCTGACGGCGGGGCAGTTCGCACGCGATCCGCATGGCATCGATCCGCGCGCCATGAACGATGGCACGCGCAAGAACTTCGCCACGCTGCGCGCCGATGTGCAGTACGCGCTCTCGCCACGGCTGACCTGGCTGGGCTATGCCTACACCACGCAGCAGAGCTTCACGCGCTGGTTCAGCCGGCCCATCGACGCACTGCAGTGGCGCCAGCGCGAGGAAAGCTATGACCGCGCCGTCTACGGCGCCGGCACCAGCCTCAATGGCCGCCATGTCACGGCGCTGACCCCGCTCAACTGGGTGGCCGGGCTGGAGGCCGTGCGCGAATCCACCGACTACCAGTTCTACGACGGCCTGCAATGGCGCGAGCGCACGGGCGCGGCCATTGATGACCGCAATTCCAGGCTCAACACCCTCTCGGCCTTTGCCGAGGTGGATGCGCCCATCCACCGCCTGCTGCAGCTGTCTGCCGGCCTGCGCTGGGACCGCTTCACGGGCGGCTGCCGGCCCAATGGCCCCGAGACGGGCAGCGACCCCTGCGGCCCGCTGGCTCGCACCTCGCATGCCAGCCCCAAGCTGGGCCTGCGCTCGCAGGTGGCGCCGGGCGTGCTGCTGCGCGCCAGCTGGTCCGAAGGATTTGCGCTGGCCAGCGATTTCGCCAAGTACGCGCTGGGCGCCGCGCGGCTCGATCCCAACATCTTCCGGCAGACCGAAGTGGGCGCGCAGATCAAGCCCATGCCGGGCCTGGTGCTGGATGTGGCCGCCTATCGCCTGCAGTCCTCGGGCGAGATCCGCAACGTGGCGCCCGGCGTATACGAGAACTTCGGCGCCACGCGCCGCACGGGCGTGGAGACCAGCGCGCTGTGGGCGGTGCGCAAGAACCTGGACCTGCAACTGGCCTGGGGCAGCGCCCATTCGCGCGTGACCGAGAACGGCAACCCGGCCCTGGTCGGCAACCAGGTGGCCGGCGTGCCCCGGCAGACTGCCACCGTGGGCCTGGCCTGGCGCCCGCTGGCGCAGTGGGAGGGCACGCTCACCTGGCGCCGCGTGGGCCGCTATGCCGTCACGGCCGACAACAGCGTGTTCTACGGCGGCTACGCCACCTGGGACCTGGGCCTGAGCTGGCGCCTGCCTTCGGCGCGCAGCCGCATCTATGCCGTGGTCTCCAACCTGGGGGACAAGGCCTATGCCACGTCGGCCTCGGTCATCCGCGGCGTGCCGCTGTTCGCGCCCGGCGCGCCGCGCACGCTCAAGGTCGGCGTGCAGACACAGTTTTGAGGAGGAAAAAAATGAAATCCAACCCCTGTTTCGCATCCGTTGCAACCGCCGCATTCGTGGTCCTGCTGGCCTGCGCGCCGCTGGCCCAGGCCCACAACGTCTGGCTGGAGCCCGATGCCGACGGCGCCTACACCGTGCAATTCGGCGGCCATGAGGGCAAGCTGGAGAACTTTGCGGCCGGCAAGCTCAAGAGCGTTGAGGCCTATGACGCGCGCGGCCGCCGCATCGACGTGGCCGTGCAGCCCGTGCCCGGCGGCGCCCGCGCCACGCCGGCCCGCAAGGCCGCGCTGCTGGCCGCGCATTTCGACAACGGATTTTTCAGCCGCGTGGGCGAGGGGCCGATGGTCGAAAAGCCCATGACCGAGAACCCTGGCGCCACCAGCGGCGTGCATGCGCTCAAGTTCCACAAGACCATCCTCGAATGGGGCCCGGTCACCCGCGAGAAGCTGGGCCAGACCCTGGAGATCATCGCCAAGACCCGCCGCTCGCCCCACGCGGGCGAGCCCCAGCAATTCCAGGTGCTGCTGAACGGCCAGCCTTGGGCCGGCGTGCGCGTGTCGCTGGGAGAAAAGGGCGAGCCCCTGGAGACCGATGCCGACGGCTTGGTGACCGTGCTGCCGCGTGCCGGGCTCAACCAGTTGCTGGCCATCGTGCGGCTGCCTGTCTCCGGCGATGCGCGCACCACCAGCCTCAGCTACGAGTACCTGCTGGGGTTTTCGGCGCATTGAAAGGGGCTGGCGGCCCGGCGTAGCCCGGCCCGGCGTGGCCCGGCGCTGTGGGGTCAGTCCAGCGCCAGGCGCCGGTCTGCGGCCAGCTTCTTCCACTTGGCGTTGTCCTGGGACATGAAGCGCTGGATCTCGGGCAGCGACATGGGCGTGGCCACGGCCCCTGCGGCCTGCAGCGTGGGGCGCAGCTCGGGCGACTGGATGGCCTGGTTGATCCACTGGTTGAGCTGGGCCAGCCGCTCGGGGGGCGTGCCGGAGGGCACGGCCACGGCATACCACTGGGTGGCCTCGTAGCCGGGCACGCCGGCCTCGCGCATGGTCGGTACATTAGGCAGGCTGTCTATGCGCGTGGCGCTGGTCACGGCATAGGCCTTCAGCCGGCCCGACTGGATGTGCGGCAGCACGGGCGTCACGCCCAGCATGGCCAGGGGGATCTGCCCGCCCACCACATCGGTCACGGCCTGCCCGCCACCCTTGTACGGCACATGCACCATGCTGGTGGCCGCCAGGGCGTTGAGCAGTTCGCCGGCCAGATGCTGGGAGGTGCCCGTGCCCGAACTGGCGTAGCTCCATTGGCCCGGTTTGGCTTTCATGGCGGCTACCAGTTCGCCCAGGCTGCCGGCCGCACCCGGGGCCGGGCCCACCAGCACCATGGCGCCCCGGGCCATCACGGCCACGGCGGTCAGCTCGCGGCCCACCTCGGGCTGGCGTGGACCGGACAGCTGCGGCCCGGGAACGGAGACCAGGGTCAGGCCATCGGCAGGCGCCTTGGCCGCCGCCTGCAGGCTGATCGCGCCCGAGGCGCCCGGCCGGTTTTCCACCACCACGCTGACACCGGCCCTGGCCTCCAGTTGCCGGGCCACATGGCGGGTCAGCACGTCCAAGCTGCCGCCGGGCGCAAAGCCCACGATCCATGTGATGGGCTTGCCCTGCGGCGCGTGCGCCGGGGGATCGGCCGCGCGGGCCGTGGGCAGTGCAAGGGCCAGCAGGGCTGCGGCGGCCAGGGGGCGCAGCGCATGGCGGCGGGTGGTCGGCAGGCGGCCGCTGGCCTGCGGGGCGGGTAGGGGTGCGCAGGTCATTGGTCGGGGGCGCCGGGCGCGGTGTTGGGGTGTGCCTTGCAGCTTTCGTTGAAGCGCTGGACCATGGTCAGCATGGGGTTGAGCACCCAGGTGTTGAAGATCAGCACGTCATGCTCCTCCTTGGGATCGCGCACGATGTTGAACAGGTAGGGGGACTCCAGCTTGCCCTTGCTCTCGTTGACCTCGGGCTCCCAGTAGAAATGCAGCTTCCAGTCGCGCCACTTCGCGGCCCGCAGCTGGTCCTTGATGTAGAAGAGAAAGCCCTCGCGCGCGGACCGGGGCTCGCCCAGCAGGAAGGCCGTCTGGTCCAGGCCGTCGATGGGCCGGTCCTGCGGCACGGCAGCGCCCGCCACCGCCGCCAGGGTGGAGAAGATGTCGGTCACGTGCATGATTTCATTGCTGGTGCGCCCGGCCTGGATGCGGCCCGGCCAGCGTGCGATGAAGGGCACGCGCAGGCTGCCCTCCATGGCCGTGTGGTAGGTGCCGCGCCAGGGGCCGGCCGTGCCGCGGTAGGGCTGGCGGAACTCGGGGCCGTTGTCGCTGCAGAAGATGAACAGCGTGTCCTCGCGCAGGCCGAGCCGGTCGATCTCGTCCGAGATCTGGCCCACGCGGTGGTCCATCTCCACCATGGAGTCGGCAAAGTCGCCCTGGCCGGTGCGGCCCGCGAAATCCGCATGCGGCAGCGTGGGAAAGTGCAGGTGCACCAGGGGCAGGTACAGGAAGAAGCGGCGGTCCCGGGCGTGGTTGCGGCGCATGAAGTCCAGCGAGCGCTCCACCAGCTCGGCATCGATGTTGCGCCGCGATTCCAGGTCGTAGACCTTGACATCGTCCGAGGGCGCGCCCGCGCGGCCTTCCATGATGTGGGGCAGGGGTGCCACCAGAGGGTCGTAGCCCGTGGTCGCGGTGAACTGGCTTTCGTCCGTGGTGCGCGGAATGCCGTACCACTCGTCGAAACCCCGGTCCGAGGGATAACGGCCCGGAATGTCCCCCAGATGCCATTTGCCGAAATGCGCCGTGGCATATCCCTGGGCCGACAGCAACTGGGCCAGCGTGGTCTCGCCGCGCGTCAGGCCCTGGGGCAGCCCGGCCGGCACCGATTGCAGGGCGCCCGTGCGGATGGGATGGCGCCCCGTCATCAGGGCCGAGCGCGTGGGCACGCAGTCGCTTTCCACGTTGAAGTTCTGCAGCAGCAGTCCCTCGGTGGCCAGCTGGTCGATACGCGGAGTGGGCGCGCCGCGCAGCGCACCGCCGCCGTAGCAGCCCAGCTCGCCCCAGCCCAGGTTGTCCGCGACGATGAGCACGATGTTTGGTGGGTTCATGATGTGGCTCAAAAAGTTTCCATGCCAAAACTCTAGCCACAAGCCCTGTCTTGGTGATAACCAAACCAGCGAAAATCGATGCACATCTGGAAGGCTTTGCTCGGCAAGGTAGCAAGCTTTCTCGTTTTTCTTCGTTGACAAGGAATGGCATGACGGGATTTGCCTATAACGAGCTGGCCTGCTTTCTAGCCGTGGCCGAGCATGGCCATTTCGGGCGTGCGGCCGCTGCCCTGCAACTGACCCAGCCGGCCGTCTCCAAGATCGTGCGCCGCGTGGAGCAGGGGGTGGGAGCGGCCCTGTTCACGCGCGGAACGCATGGCGTGGCGCTGACCAGCAGCGGCCAGCTGTTCATGGAGCCCGCGCGCCAACTGGTGCTGCGGCATGAGGAGACGATGCGCGCCGCCAGCGACATCCAGGCCCAGCATGTGGGCCTGATCCGCCTGGGCTTCACGCAGGCCACTTCCGAAAGCCGCGCCACCCGGGCCGTGGCCGAGCTGCTGCGCCGCCGCCCCGGCCTGCGCGTGCGGCTGACCGTGGGCAAGTCCGACGACCTGGAGCGCGCCCTGCTCGACGGCAGCCTGGACCTGGCCGTGGTGCCGTCCTACCCGGGCCATGCCACGCGCTGCGCCCAGGTGGTCATCGGCGAGGACGAGCTATGGGCCGCCGCACGGCCGCGCCACCCGCTGTTCCAGCTGGCGCTGGAGCAGGGCCTGAGGTTCGGGCATTTGCAGGGCTACTCCTGGGCCTTGCCGGCACCGGGCGCCGCCGTGCGCAAGGTGGTGGACGAGGCCTTCGCGGCCCAGGGCCTGGGCGCGCCCACCGTGGCCCTGGAGATCCAGCACAACACCGAGGCCACCATCGACATCGTGGGCCAGACCGACCTGCTGTGCTACGTGCCCAGCCATGTGCTGCGCAGCAATCCCGAGCGCCTGCAGTCCCTGTCCATCCCCGAGCTGCGCACGCGCCGCAGCTGGCTTCTCATCAGCCACCCCAAGGCCCATTGGTCGCCGCTGATGTCCGCGCTGCGGGACCTGACGCTGGGGTAGCGGACCGTTCAGCAGGGCCGGTGCAGGCCGGCCTCAAGTGTTCAAGGTGTCTTGCGCTCAGGCGGACACGGGCGTGGAGCTGCCCCCCAGGTGCCGGGCCGGCCGGTGCGTGTAGCGGTCCAGGGCCAGGCCGTCGGTGCTGATTTCCGGGCTGCGGCCGGTGATCAGGTCGGCGATCAGCCGGCCCGAGCCGCAGGCCATGGTCCAGCCCAGCGTGCCGTGGCCGGTGTTCAGGAACAGGTTGGCATAGCGCGTGGCGCCGATGATGGGCGTGCCGTCCGGCGTCATGGGCCGCAGCCCGGTCCAGAAGCTGGCGCGCGCCACGTCGCCGCCCGGGAACAGGTCGTTGACCACCAGCTCCAGCGTGGCGCGGCGGCGCGGGTCCAGGCGCAGGTCGAACCCGCCCAGCTCGGCCATGCCGCCCACGCGGATGCGGTCGTCAAAGCGGGTGACGGCAATCTTGTAGGTCTCGTCCAGCACGGTGGACTGCGGCGCCAGCGCCGGGTTGCCCAGCGGCACGGTGAGCGAATAGCCCTTGACGGGGTAGACGGGCAGGTCCAGCCCCAGCGGCTCCAGCGCCTGGCGCGAGTAGCTGCCGAAGGCCATCACGTAGCGGTCGGCGGTCAGCAGTTCGCCATTCACACGCACGCCGGCAATGCGGCCGCCTTCGACCACCAGGCCATCCACGTTCTGGTTGAAGCGCAACTCCACGCCCAGGCCGGTGGCGATGCGGGCCAATTCATTGGTGAAGCGGTGGCAGTCGCCGGTCTCGTCCTTGGGCAGGCGCAGGCCGCCCGTCAGCCGGTCGCGCGCCTGGGCCAGGGCGGGCTCCACCTGGGCGAGCTGGTCGCGGTCCAGCAGCTCGAAGGGCACGGCGCATTCGCGCAGCACGGCCACGTCGCGCTCCACGGCGTCCAGCTGGGCCTGGGTGCGGAACAGTTGCAAGGTGCCGCCGGTGCGCTGCTCGTAGGCGATGCCGGTGTCGGCGCGCAACTGCTGCAGGCAGCTGCGGCTGTACTCGGCCACGCGCATCATGCGTTCCTTGTTGACGGCGTAGCGCTGGGCAGAGCAGTTGCGCAGCATCTGCGCCATCCAGCGCAGCTGGAACAGGCTGCCGTCCAGGCGCACGGCCAGCGGCGCGTGTTCCTGCAGCATCCACTTCAGGGCCTTGAGCGGAATGCCGGGCGCCGCCCAGGGCGTGGAGTAGCCGGGCGAGACCTGGCCCGCGTTGGCAAAGCTGGTTTCGGACGCGGGCGCATCCTGCCGGTCCAGCACCGTGACCTCGGCACCGGCCCGCGCCAGGTAGTACGCACTGGTCACGCCGATGACACCGCCGCCAAGAACAAGGACTTTCATACGATTCACCGCCAGGTCAACAAGATGAAATCAAAGTCTATTGACGATGAGGCAGTGGAAACCACTGAAATATTGCTACTCTCCAGTGATTGATAAGCCCCGGGAATCGCCGCCATGGCCGCCAAAAGTGAAAACCGCGTGCTTGACCGCACCGACCGCAAGATCCTCGACATCCTGCAGCGGGACGGCCGCATCTCCATGACCGAACTGGCAGAGCAGGTCAGCCTCTCGGCCACGCCCTGCTCGGAGCGCGTGCGCCGCCTGGAGCGCGATGGCGTGATCACGGGTTACCACGCCCACCTCTCGCCCGAGGCGCTGGGCAAGACGCTGCTGGTGTTCGTGGAGATCAAGCTCTCGTCCAAGTCGGGCGAGGTCTTCGACAAGGTGCGTCAGGAACTGCTGCACGTGCCCGACGTGCTGGAGTGCTTCCTGGTCTCGGGCAGCTTCGACTACCTGGTCAAGGCCCGCCTGGGCGGCATGCGCGAGTACCGCCGCCTGCTGGGCGACATCCTCAAGAAACTGCCCGTGCCGGCCGAGTCGCACAGCTATGTGGTGATGGAAGAGGTCAAGGAGACGCTGGCGCTGCCTGTGGATCGGTGAGGGAGCCGTCCTCGGCGTTCCAGGGTCGGATTTACCGCCATCCCTTATTGTTATTTACTGTTTGAAACGTTTGTCACAATAGCGTTGATTCAAATGGGGTATTGTGCGATCCAATCAAAAAGTATGTTGGGTGGCAGATCGGTTGTTATGAAGTTCCACATTCATCGGTGCTCTCCTTTGAAAAGTAAACAGGACGACAACTTGGAGTTCAATTCCAATGGCGGGATTGCAAATATTTGTCATTGGATGGTGGCTGTAGGGGATTGGTGATTTTTAAAGTTCAATACCGGTGATACCTTGATAGCGTAAATCTATCTATCGCTGGGAGTTCTATGAAAAATCACGCCCTCATGGCTGCCTTGATGGCCGGCGCAGCACTCTCGGCCTGCCCCCCCGCCAGCGCGCAAGTGACGCGTTACTACGGGGAGATGAGAACCGCCTACTCGGATTTCCAGGATCGCACGGCGTGTCCCCTGGGGTCTCACGGCTCATGCCAGGATTTTCCGAGGACCGCCCGCCTGGCCGGCTGGTTTGAAACGGCCGCACCCTTGCAGCCCAATCTGGACGAGAGCGAAATAAGGGCGCTGGTCACTTCCTATAGTTTCTCGGACGGATTGAACACCTACAGCAGTTCCGATCCGGATGTGCGCGCATTCATATTCAGGGTTTCCACGGACAGTGGGTCCAATATCGTGAAAAACAGAATCCACCTTCAACGCTGGCTGACGGGAAGCAATCCGCACCGCTCCATCAATGAAATGGGCCCGGGTGGATCTCCCAATGATGTGGATATGCTGAGCCGGTTTGAAATGGCCACGGAACAGGTGGGTGCCATGAACAACGCGATGTGCGCTTCCTTGTTCTCGGAAACATCCCTGCAGGTCAGTTATTCGGGTGAGAGCGACACCTGTCTGGGGACCTATGAGGTGCCAGACAACGGCGTGTCCGTTGCGTGGACCGGGGCGCCCGTGCAAAACCAGAACGTCATGTCCTGGCACAGGGAGGCCGTGCATCCTGCCCTGTCGTTGACCCACAGCATCTCGCCCGCAGGCCAGGTGCAGGCGGGGCAGGAGGTGCGCTACACCATCACCGTCAGGAATACGGGGACCGTGGCCGCCACCCAGGCGCAGATTGCCGACAGCCTGCCTGCCGGCCTGGAGCGCGCCACCTGGATCTGTACGCCCGGCACCAGCACGCCATGTCCCGTGGCGTCAGGCTCCGGATCGCTGGCGGTCACGGTGCCCGTGTTCGCGGCAGGAGACTCGCTGGTTTTCACCGTGATGGCCAGCGTGGCCAACCCGGCGCCCGCAACCATTACCAATGTGGCCACCGTGAATGCCGGGGACCCGTCGGTGCAGTGCATGCAAGCAGGGCAGGTCGTGGGAACGGTGCCGTGCATGGCTTCCGCGTCCATCAATACGCTGGCAGCTTTCCCCGGCGGTGGACAGGTGACCCCCGTGCCGACGCTGCAGCACACAGCCCTTGTGGTCCTGAGCCTGCTGGCTGCAGCCATCGGATGGATGGGGCTGGGGCGGCGCCAGCGGGTCGGCGCGGGCCGCTGACGCGGCCAGGCGCGCCGGCCCGGGCTCAGTCGATCAACCGCCCGTCCGCATCCCAGAACGGGTGCGGCCCGTCGAATTGCCCGCTGGCCACGGCATGGCTGACCAGTCGGCCGCCGTGCGGCAGGGCGTGCAGCATGAAGCCGGGCGGCTCCAGCGTCCAGGCCGATGCCGCATCGGGCGCCAGGTCCAGGCAGACCTGGTGGGCGGGCGCGGGCGAGGTCATGGCCACCGTGCCGCCGAAGCCGACCTGGATGCTGCGGTGCAGGTGGCCGCAGATGACGCGCTGCACGTTGGGGTGGCGGCGCACCAGGTCTTCGAGTGCCTGGGCACCCTGCAGCAGGCCGATCTTGTCCATGTGGCCTATCAGGGTCTCGAAGGGCGGGTGGTGCATGGCGATGACCACGGGCCGGCCCTCGCTGGCGGCCAGCTGCAGCTCCAGCCATTGCAGGCGTTCCTCGCACAACGCGCCCTCGCTGTGGTCGGGCACCACGGTGTCCAGCGCGATCAGCCGCAGCGCGCCGATGTCCACCGCGTACTGGATGAAGCCTTCGCTGCGCAGCCAGGTGTGCTCGGGAAAGGCGGTGCGCAGCGCGTCGCGGTCATCGTGGTTGCCGGGCAGCAGGTAGATGGGAAGCTCGCCCAGCGGCGCCAGCAGGCTGCGCAGGTGGGCGTATTCGGCGGGCCGGCCGAAGTCGGTCAGGTCGCCCGTGATCACGACGGCGTGCGGCGGCTGCGGCAGGGCCAGCACGCTTTGCACCGTGCGCTTCAGGTATTGGGCGGTATCGATGCGGCGGTAGGTCAGGCGACCGGGTTCGCGGATGTGCAGGTCGGTGAGCTGGGCCAGGAAGGTGGTCATGGAGGGGCGCAGGGTTTCAGGCGTGGGCATGGTTGGGCATCCATTGGTGGGGGGCGATGCGCAAGGCCACGCGGTCGCCCGATTGCGCGGCGTGGTCGCGGGCCACGTCGGCCATCAGCGGCGTGTGGCCCGCCAGCTCCAGCGTGAGCTGCAGGCGATCGCCCAGGAAAACGCGGCGCGCCACCGATGCGGGCACGGCGCCCGGCGTGCCGGCGGCGCAGACCTCGATGTCTTCAGGGCGCAGCAGCAGCCGGGCCGCGCCCGTGCACTCGGCCGGGCAGGCCAGCTCCATGCCGGCCAGCGCCAGCCGGTTGCTGCGCGCATCGTCGTCGCTGCGTTCGACCTGGTTCACGCGCCCCAGGAAGGTGGCGACAAAGGGATGGGCCGGGCGGCGGTACAGGCTTTCACCGTCGCCCACCTGCAGGATGCGGCCTGCCTGCATGACGGCCATGCGGTCGGCAATGGCCATGGCCTCCTGCTGGTCGTGCGTGACATGGACGGCGGTGATGCGCAGCTGGCGCAGCAGCTGGGCCAGCTCGTCGCGCAGGGTTTCCTTGAGCTTGGCGTCCAGCGCGGTCAGCGGCTCGTCCAGCAGCAGCACGCGCGGGCGCGATGCCACGGCGCGGGCCAGGGCCACGCGCTGGCGCTGGCCGCCGGACAGTTCGGCCGGGCGCTTGTGCTCCAGGCCGTTCAGGCGCACCAGGTCCACCAGTTCGCCCACCACGCGGCGCTGCTCCTGCTCGGACACGCCGCGTATGCGCAGGCCGTAGGCTATGTTGGCCTGCACGCTCATCTGCGGGAACAGCGCGTAGTGCTGGAACACCATGCCCACCTGGCGCTTTTCTATGGGCACGCGGGTGACGTCGGTGTCGCCGAAGGCGATGCGGCTGCCCGCATCCGGCGTCTCCAGCCCCGCGATGATGCGCAGCAGCGTGGTCTTGCCGCAGCCCGAGGGGCCCAGCAGGGCCAGCACCTCGCCGGGCTCCACGCGCAGGTCGGTGGCCTGCAGGCCGCGGGTGCCGTCGGCATAGGTCTTGGCGCATTGCCGGATGTCGATGGCGACGCTGTTACTTTCCATAATGCTTCTCGATGAAATGCCCCAGCGCCTGCAGCAGCCACATCACGGGCAGGATGACGATGAGGAAGATGAGGGTGTAGGCCGAGCCCACCTCGATGCGCATGGACGCATAGCTGTCGGCCAGGCCCACGGGCAGGGTGCGCGTCAGCGGCGTATGCAGCATCCAGGTCAGGTTGAACTCGCCCATGGACAGGGTGAACACCATCAGGCAGGCGGCCACGATGGCGGGCAGCACGGCAGGCACCAGCACGCCCAGGAAGCGCTGCGTGAACGAGGCGCCCAGGCTGCGCGCAGCCTCCTCCAGCGCCACCAGCTCCTGGCGGCGCAGCGCCGAGCCCACCATGCGCACCATGAAGGGCAGGGTGAACACCACATGGCCCACCAGGATGAAGGCAAAGCTCTGGCGGAAGGCGGCCACGCTGCCATAGGCGAGCAGCAGGGCCAGGGCGCTGGCCAGGCCCGGAATGGCCACGGGCAGGGTCAGCAGCTCCTCGAAATGCCGGGCCCAGGGCGAGCGGCTGCGCGCCAGCGCATAGGCGCAGGGCACGCCCAGCACCAAGGTCATGGCCACGCAGGCGCAGGCCAGCAGCAGCGACATCAGCACGGTATTGCCGTAGCCGGCCCAGACCTCGGCCAGCCAGCGGGTGGTCAAGCCACTGGCCAGGCCCTGGCCGTAGTTCTGCACCAGCCCGGCCAGGACCGACAGCAGCATGGGCGCCAGCATGAACACGGTGACGGTGGCCGTCACCAGCCACATCAGCGGCGGCATTTTTGGCCGCCGGGCCGCCCCAAGGCAAAAAGCGGCCCCTTCGGGGGGCAGCGGACCTTGCGCTGCAAGGGCAGCGTGGGGGCTATTTTTTTGTGTGGTCCGCATGTTCAGACTCCCGAGGCGGCCGGACCCGCCCAGCGCCGCGACAGCCACAGCACCAGCCAGGTGATCAGCCCCAGGCTGATGGACAGGCTGGCGGCCAGGGCGAAGTTGGCGTAGTTGGTGAACTCGTTGTAGATGGTGATGGGCAGCACCTCGAACTTGCTCGACAGCGTGAAGGCCGTGCCGAAGGCGCCGACCGACGTGGCGAACACGATGGCGCCGCAGGCCAGCGTGGTGGGCAGCAGCTGCGGCCACCACACATCGCGCGCCACGCGCCAGCCATTGCCGCCCAGCGAGCGCGCGGCCTCTTCCAGGTGCGGGTCCAGCGCCTCGGCCGCTGCCGTGTAGGAGGCGATGGCGCGCGGCAGCGAGAAGTACAGGTAGCCCAGGAACAGGCCCAGCAGCCCGTAGGCGAAGGTGATCCGCTCGCCGCCCAGGGCCACCGACAGATCGGCCAGCGCGCCCTGGCGCCCGCCCAGCAGGATGATGAAAAAGCCGATGATCACGCCCGGAAACGACAGCGGCAGCGTCAGCAGCGACAGCAGCAGGCCGCGCCCCGTGAAGCGGTGGCGCGCCAGCGCAATGCCCATCACCGCGCCGATCAGCAGCGTGGCCAGGGTCACGGCCAGCGACAGGGCCAGCGTCTGCAGCAGGCTTTGCAGGTACAGCGCGTCGGTCAGCGTGGCGAAGTAGGTGCGCCAGCCTTCACGCGCCGGCAGCGCCAGCAGCAGGCCGGCCGGCAGCAGCCAGAACGCGGCGAAGAAGGCCACGGCCGGCGCGCTGCAGGCCAGCAGCAGCGCGCGGGCGCGCCAGTCGCCTGGCGCTTGGGAGGAAATGCCCACGATGCAGTCCGCCTGGCTCACCGCACTTCACGCAGGTAGCGCGTGGAGAAGCCCTTTTGCACATCGGCCATCTTCTGGTAGTCCACCGAGGTGGCGCGCGCGTACTCGCTGGCGGGCAGGAAATGGCCGGCCACCTCCTTGGGCAGGGCCACGTCGCGCACGGGGCGCAGGTAGGCGTTGGCCCAGATGGACTGGCCCTTGTCGGACAGCACATAGTCCAGCACCTTCTTGCCGTTGTCCGTGTGCGGCGCCTTGTTCACCAGGCTCATCACATAGGGCATGACCACGGTGCCTTCCTTGGGGATCACGAAGTCCACGTCGGCCTTGTCCTTGTAGCGGGCGCGGTAGGCGTTGAAGTCGTAGTCCAGCAGGATGCCGATCTCGCCCGACAGCAGGCGCGCATACGAGGTCTGCTTGGGCACGATGGGCTCGTTCTTCTGCAGCTTCTTGAAGTAGTCGATGGCGGGCTGGAAGTTGTCCAGCGTGCCGCCCATGGCCTGGTTCACGGCCACGGCGCCCACATAGCCCACGAAGGCCGAGGCCGGGTCCAGGTAGCCCACCAGGCCCTTGTATTCGGGCTTGAGCAGGTCTGCCCAGGACTGCGGCACGGGCTTGCCGCCCAGCGCCGCCTTGTTGACCATGAAGCCCAGCGTGCCCGAGTGGATGGTCACCCACTCGCCCTTGGGGTCCTTGAGGCCGGCGGGAATCTGGTCCCAGTTGGCGGGCTTGTAGGCGGCGACCACGCCGTCTTTCTGCGCCTGGATGGCGAAGGTCACTCCCAGGTAGGTCACATCGGCCACGGGGCTGGCCTTCTCGGCCACCAGCTGGGCCAGCGACTGGCCGGAGTTCTTGTTGTCGGGCGGCACGGTGATGCCGGTATCGGCCTTGATGGCCTTGATCTGCGTGCCCCAGTCGGCCCATTCGGGCGGGCAGTTGTAGCAGATGGCGCTTTGGGCCAGGGCCGTGCCGCAGACGGCGGTGGTGGCGGCCAGCAGGGCCAGGCGCTTGAAGGAGGGCTTGAAGGAGAGCTTGAAGGGGAGGGCAGTCAGTTTCATGGTGCGTACTCGAAGAGGTGGGGGAGCGTGGGGAAGGGAAGGGCGCGGCCTTGGCTTGCGCGGGCCGCTGTTGCTGGTTTCAGAGCCGGCAGGACTCGCCGCTGCGCCAGCCATGCGGCAGGCACAGGCTTTCCTGCGCGGCCAGGGTTTTCTTGCCCGCCAGCGCATCGCACAGCAGGCGCACGCAGGCCGAGCCGATGTCGTGGTTGGGTTGGGAAATCGAGGCCAGCGAAGGCGTGAGATCGCCGGCCATGGCAATCCCGTCAAAGCCGACCACGCTGATGTCCGCAGGCACGGAGAACCCGGCCAGCGATGCCGCGCGGATGGTGCGTATCGCCAGCAGATCGTTGCTGCAGACAATGGCCGTGGGCGGGGCCTGCTCGGCCAGGTGGTGCTGCAGCATCTGCACGGCGGTGGCGGCAAAGGGCACCTCCCAGACAGGCAGCGGCGACAGGCCTGCGGCCTGCATGCCCAGCGCATAGCCGCGGCAGCGCTGCTGGGCGCGGTCGGACGCCTGCAACTGGCCCGTGACCATGCCGATGCGGCTGTGGCCTGCCGCAGCCAGGCGCAGCACCAGCTCCCTGACGGCGCCCGTGTTGTCCACGCCCACGCAGGCATGCTCATGGGTGTGGTGATAGGCCAGCACATAGGGCTTGCCGGCCTGGCGCACACGCGCCAACGCCGCCGAATCGCCAGGGTTGGAGACCACCAGCACCAGCGCATCCACCCCGCTGGCCAGCAGCCGCGTGGTGGCCGCGTCTTCACCGGCGTGGTCGTATTCGGTGGTGCAGGGCGAAATCGCATAGCCGCGCAGCGCCGCCTGCGAGGCAATGCCCTGCAGGCACTCGGCAAACACCGGATTGGTGAGCGTGGGCAGCACCACGCCCAGCACCTTGCTGCTGCGCGTGCGCAGCGTGCGGGCGCTGGCATTGGCCACATAGCCCACTTCCTGCGCCACGCGCAGCACCGTGCTGCGCGTTTGCGCATTGACCACCTCCGGCGAATTGAAAACCCGCGAAACAGTGGCGACGGACAGTCCCGCGCGGCGTGCAACCTCGGTGATGCTCATGGATGTAAACGATTTCTTGAAAACGTTTACATTGCACCCGCTGCGCGTGACAGGGAGGTGACGAAGGTTTGAAGCTTTTGTGGCAGTTCAGGCGCTGCCCGGGTAGTCTCTGACGACCTCCATGAACGCCGCCAGGAGGGCAGAGGTATCGTCCCGGCGGTGGACGCAGCTCAACTCGATGTCCTTGAGAAAGCGGGAGCGCAGCGGGCGGAAGACGACGCCCGGCAATCTCAGCATGGTTCCCGATTCGGGCGTGATGCACAGCCCCAGGCCTGCGCTGACCAGGGCGATGCAAGTGGTGACGTCCTCCACCTCCTGCATGACCTCGATCTGCACTTTTTCGCGGCGAAACGCTGCCACCACCTCCTGCGCCAGTCCCGCCAGCGGCGTGTTCGGGTACAGGATCATGGGCTGGCGCTCCAGGTCGCGAATGGAAATCCCGGCGCGTGTGCTGAGCGGATGGCCTTCATGCATGCCCACGTACATGGGCTCGCGCAGCACCAGGCGCACGGCCAGGTCGGGCTCGGCCGGGGGCAGCCGGTGAAAGCCCACCTGGATCCGGTGTTCCCGCAAGGCCTGGATCTGCTCGCCCTTGGTCAGGTTGTGAAGCCGGATGCGGACCTCGGGCCGCTGCGTGTGAAAGCTCCCGATCAGGCGAGGGATGACGTTCAGCATCCCCGAGCCGAAGATGCCGATGTCCAGATCACCCAGCAGCCCCTTTCCTGCCCGCAGCGCACGTTCGCGGGCCAGCCGGGCCAGTTCCAGGATGTTCGGAACATCGCGCAAAAGGGAGTGCGCAGCCTCGGTCAGCTCTATGCCCCGGGATGTGCGCACGAACAGTTCCACACCGAGGTCCTCCTCCATCTGGCGCATCTGCCGCGACAGGGGCGGCTGCGCCATGTGCAGCCGCTCGGCCGCACGGCTGACGCTTTGCTCCTGTGCCAGGGCGAGGAAGTAACGCATATGCCGCAGATCCATGGCCATTCCCTTTTTTGGAGATACCTGAATGGTATGGCCGATCGCTGATTCGGTATTGGACAGTATGGGGAGGGCACTCGAGAATGGTTTGCACAACCCCTGCCATCGCAGCCACGACGCATTCAGGAGGAGACAGGCCATGCATTCACTCATCACGCGGATCGCGCGGATCATCGGTGTCTGGGCCTGCGCGCTGGTGCCGCTGTGCGGCGCTGCGCAGGCCTTTCCGGACAGGCCTGTCACCCTGGTCCTGGCCTACTCCGCAGGGAGCATCTCCGACGTTCTCGCACGCAGCGTGGCCCAGCAGTTGAGCGCCCGGTGGAAGCAGCCGGTGCTGGTCGACAACCGGCCCGGGGGCAACCAGATCATCGCGGCCAGCCTCGTGGCCAAGGCCGCCGCCGATGGCTACACCCTGCTGCTGTGCGATGACGGCGTCTTCACGCTCAACCCGCATCTGTTCCGCAAGCTGCCCTATTCGCTGGAGGACTTCGCGCCGGTCGCGGATCTTGCGCAGTTGCAGATGGTGCTGTCCAGCGCGAGGCAGGTGCCCGCTGCCAGCATCGCTGAACTGGTGGCCCTGGCCAGGGCCAGGCCGGGCACGCTGAACTATGGCTCGTTCGGCACGGGGAACATCGTCCACCTGGCCATGGATGCGTTTTCCCGGATGGCTGCCATCGAGTTGGTGCACGTGCCCTACAAGGGCTATCCCGACGCCATCCGTGATGTTCTGGCCAACCAGGTCCAACTGGTGCTGGGCGGCATTGGCGGGCCGGCGCTTCAGTATTTGAAAAGCGGCGCCATGAGGCCGCTGGCCGTCACGGGTCCATCGCGCAGCCCCTTGCTGCCGGATGTGCCCACCCTGGCCGAAGCAGGCTTTGCGCGGCTCGACCCGCAAGTCAATTTCATCCTCATGGCGCCTGCGGGCACGCCGCCAGCCGTGGTGCGCAAAATCAATGCAGCCGCCGCTGTCATCGTCCGGCAGGAGATTGCGGCCACGGTGCTTGCGCCCAACGGCATGAGACCGCTGGGCGCAAGCCCGGACGCCCTGGCGGCCTCGCTCAGGCAGGGCAGGGCCGCATATGCCGAACTCGTGAAATCGTCTGGCGTCAGGCTGGACTAGAAAATGGAGAAAGTTGCCATGATCATCGAAAAGCAGAGCGACGTGACGGCCGCCGTGCTGGAGCAATTGCAGCAGTCAAGCGATCCCCGCTTCAAGGAGATCATGATCGCCGCAGTCACCCATCTGCACGGCTTCATACGGGACGCCCGCCTGTCGGAGGCGGAGTTCCACCAGGCCTGCGCCCTCATCGCCCGGCTGGGGCAACTGACCACGGCCTCGCACAACGAGGTGGTGCTCATTGCCGGCTCGCTGGGCGTCTCCGCCCTGGTCTGCCTGCTCAACAACGGGGACAACGGCCAGACGGAAACCACGGCCAACCTGATGGGCCCGTTCTGGCGCATGGATTCTCCGCCCACGGAAAACGGCGGCTCCATCGTCCGCTCTCCCACGCCGGGCATGCCCGTGTTCGTGAACGCCTGGGTGCGCGACCGGCAGGGTCGGCCCGTGCCGGATGCCGAAGTCGATGTATGGCATGCGTCGTCCGAGGGCTTCTATGAGAACCAGGACCCGGAGCAGGCCGACATGAACCTGCGCGGCAAGTTCAGGACCGATGCCGCAGGGTGCATCACCTTTCGCACCATCAAGCCCGTGGGCTATCCCATTCCCTTGAGCGGCCCGGTGGGCGCCCTGCTGCGCGCGCAGGGCCGGCACAACATGCGCCCGGCCCACATCCACTTCATGGTCTACAAGCCCGGCTTCAAGACGCAGTTTGCCCAGGTGTATTCCAGTGACGATCCGCACCTGGAGACTGATGTGCAGTTCGGCGTGACGCGGGCGCTGATCGGACAGTACGTTCTTCACTCGGGCGAGTCCCCTCCGGCCGACGACGTGCATGGCGCCTGGTACACGCTGGACCACCATTTCGTGATCGAGCCAGGGGAGGCTCGGCTGCCCAAGCCCCCGATCACCGGCAAGGCCGGCGGGGAGCGCCCGACGCTCACCGTGCTGGAGCGCTGCACAGACACTCACTGAGGAAAGCCCGGAAATGATCGATGCCACCGAACGCCAGGACGCGGCCCATGCGCTGCTGCAGGCAGAACAGAGCCGCCAGCCCATCGCCCAGGTCAGCCGGACCTGGCCGGCCATGGAGATAGCCGATGCCTACGCCGTGCAGCAACTGTGGGCGCAGGCCAAGGTCAAGGCTGGCGCGCGCATCGTGGGCCACAAGATCGGCCTGACCTCACGCGCCATGCAGATGGCTTCCGGCATGAATGAGCCGGACTACGGCGTGCTGCTGGATCACATGGTCCATGCGGATGGCGCCCGGATATGCGCTTCGCAATTCCACCGGCCCCGCCTGGAGGTGGAGCTTGCCTTTGTCCTGGGCAAGTCCTTGGGCGGCACCCGGCCGGGCGGCAGGCCGGTGACGGTCTATGACGTGCTGGACGCCACGGCCTATGTGACGCCTGCGCTTGAGATCATCGACTACCGCACCGAGGTGCCGCGCAGCATCTGCGACACCATCGCGGACAACGCCGCAGCCGCCGCCATGGTCACGGGAGGGCGCATCGTGCGCCCCATGGACATCGATCTGCGCTGGGTGGCCGCCACCCTGTCCAAGAACGGCGTGATTGAGGAGTCAGGTGTCTCGGCTGCCGTCATGGGCCATCCCGCCCTGGGCATCGTCTGGCTGGCCAACAAGCTCGCGGGCCATGGCATCGCGCTGGAGGCCGGACACATCCTCCTGGCGGGCTCCTTCACTCGGCCCACGGCTGTCACGGCCGGTGACACCATCCATGCGGACTTTGGACCGCTGGGCTCCATCGGGGTGTCGTTCACGGAATAGGAAATGCCTGCCGTCCGGCCTTCACGGGACCGATGGATCCAGCTCCGATGCCAGCAACTGCTGCTGCCGGTGCAACCATTCCAGAAAGCTGGAAAGCCGGGCACTGAAGAGTGTTTTGGGCATACACGGTGCCCTGGCCTGGATCAGGAAGAAATCGATGGACTCTGCCAATTCCGGGTGGCGCTCTGAAAAACATCCGGCGAACTCCTCCAGCGTGCGCGGCCAGAAACCCCCTGAGCAGGGGCGCAGCACATTGGTGGCCCGGATCAGCTTGCGTGCGGCTTCGCGTTGCAGGCGCAGGGCCTCCGAGTCGTCCCGGGTTGCAGCAATGCGCTGCAGGTAGTCGTTCAGCACCTGCACGTAGTCGCCATTGACGGCCTGTGCAATCGCCCTGGACGGCTCGAACGCCTCAAACTGCTGCGCCAGGTCTTCTCCATGGATACAGCGGCACTCATGCTTGAGCCAGTAGCCCCAGCTGTAGAGATGGGCCGGGTCCAGCACCTCTTGCCGAGTGCCCAGGTCGAAATCGATCTTCACGACTTCTTTGTGACGTAGTTGCAGGTCCTGGCGCAGTTGCTCCAGCCGGGCGCACTCCTGTCCACTAAGGGAGCGCACCAGCACCACCGTCAGGTCCAGGTCGGAGAAGCCCGCCCTCGCGCAGCCGCGCGCCACGCTGCCATACAGGTAGAGGCTGTCCAGCGCCTCGCCGAGGTCGCTGGCGATGGCTGCGCGCGCATCCGCCACCAAATCCACAAATTCCGGCTGGATGGGGGCTCTGACAAAGACTTCGAGAGTGCCAGCGGAGCCGAGGTTGTTCATTGGTCTTGCAGTAGTGGAACGGGAGGCACGGCTCTGAGCCAGTCTCCTGCGAACAAGCCCGGAACCTACAGCTCCCCTTCAGGGTCAGGCATAGGATTTGTAGCGATTGGAAACCGCATGCATCCCAGCGTGCGGGCGTCCATCATAAAAACACAACTCCAAGCCTCCTATGTCTTCATTCGATACCCAACTGCTGCTCATCGCGCTGGCCAGCGTGCTGGTCCTCGTCGCGCTGATCGTCTCGCGCATCCGTCTTCATCCCCTGCTGGCGCTGCTGGTGGTTTCCATCGGCGTGGGCTTTGCCACCGGCATGGCGCCGGGCGAGATCGTCAAGAACCTCACCAACGGGGCCGGCAAGACGCTGGGCGCGGTGGGCGTGGTCATTGCCCTGGGCGCCATGCTGGGCAAGATCCTGGCGGACTCCGGCACCACCGAGCGGCTGGCCAGTGCCATCCTGCAGCGCACGTCCGAGCGCATGATTCCCTGGGCCATGACCCTGGTGGCCTTCGTGATCGGCATCCCCATGTTCTTCGAGGTGGGGCTGGTGGTCATGCTGCCGCTGATCTTCAGCGTGGCGCGCAAGCTGGAAAGCAATGAGCGCTTCAAGGGATCGGCCTATGTCTATGTGGGTGTGCCCGTGATCGCCGCGCTGGCCGCCATGCACGGCATGGTGCCGCCGCACCCGGGCCCGCTCACCGCCATTGCCACGCTGCACACCACGGTCGGCCCGACCATGCTGTATGGCTTTCTGGCCGTGATTCCCGCCATGGTGCTGGGTGGCCCGCTGTACGGCGCCTTCATCACGCCGCGCATGAGCACGCGCCCCGATGCAGCCCTGCTGGAGCAGTTCACATCAGGCAAGAAGGAAGGCGGGCAGGGCAGTGCGCCCAGCATCGGCATGGGCGTGCTGTGCGCCCTGCTGCCCGCGCTGCTGATGCTGGTACATGCGCTGGCCGAGGTGCTTCTGCCCAAGGATTCGGGCCTGCTGCATGCAGCAGCCTTCCTGGGCAATCCGCTGGTGGCCATGCTGCTGGGCGTGGTGTTTGCCTCCATCACCCTGGGCTATCTGCGCGGCGCCGATGCAGAGAAGCTGCGCGACGCGCTGGGCCAGAGCCTCAAGCCCATCGCCGGCATCATGCTCATCATTGCGGGCGGCGGCGCCTTCCAGCAGATCCTGACCAGCGCCAAGGTGGGCGATGCCATCGTCCACATGACCCAGCAGTTCGCCCTGCCTCCGCTGGTGCTGGGCTGGATGATCGCCATGCTGCTGTCGGTGTCCACCGGCTCGGCCACCGTGGGCATCGTGGGCGCGGCGGGCCTGCTGGCGCCGCTGGCGGCCTCCGATCCTTCGCTGAACGTGCCGCTGCTGGCGCTGGCCATCGGCTGCGGCTCGCTGTTCTTCAACTATGCCAACCACGCGGGCTTCTGGATGGTGAAGGAGTCGTTCGGCATGAGCATGGGCGAGGCCACCAAGACGATTACCGTGGTCCAGTCCATCGTGTCCTTTGTGGGCCTGCTGATGGTGTTGCTGTTCAATCTGCTGCCCAAGCTGGGATAGGTGAAAGGCATAAGTGAAAGGCATGAGGCGGGCCGCCTGCGGCCACTTCGATGCCGCGGCAACCACCAAGAGAGGGCACTACTTCCGGTTCGACTGCGAATTGCCCCAGTCGCGACAGGGAAAATGCCGCCCCGTACAGGTGCGGTACCCAGCGCCGCTTCAACGCGCGGCCGGCAATTCACCTATACTGATGGAGGTGCTGTCCTTGTTGTTCGCCTCCTCAGTGCCCGTCTGACACCTTCGCGGTCTCCGGGCTGCCGTTAGCCGCCCACTGTCACAAAGTCTGTGACGAGGTCCGCAACTGTCACTCTCAACGGCGAGCACCACGCGAATCCAACCCACCTCCCGGGTCCGCACTCTCCCTGCCACCTGCAGGGTCCTCTTTTCCCTTTTTTCGATGCTCCGCTGCCTGCGTGCAGCGGTCATCCTGCGCTGGCCCAAGGCCGCAGCATGGTGCTGCACCAGCAACTTGCGGCGACGCAACCCTTTCAACATGTACTCACAGGAGTCCCATTGGCTAAAGAAGAACTGATCGAAATGCAAGGCCGGGTAGACGAAGTGCTGCCTGATTCCCGCTTCCGCGTAACGCTGGAAAACGGCCACCAGCTCATCGCCTACACCGGCGGAAAAATGCGCAAGCACCGCATCCGCGTGCTGGCCGGCGACAAGGTGACGCTTGAAATGTCGCCCTATGACCTGAACAAGGGCCGCCTGACGTTCCGCCACATCGAGCAACGCTCCGGCGCACCGGGCCCGCGTCCTCCGCAGCGCCGCTGAAGCCCGCCGGCCCGCTTCTGTTGCAGAGCGGGCACTCGGGGCGCAGGACCGGGCTCTGTGCCTGGTTGCCTGATCGGCAGCCCCAGTCAGCTTCCCAAGCAGCCCCGACGGCCCGACCGCCTGGAGGGCACCAGACGGATCAGGCGAGTCCGTCTGCTTATTTGGACATGGCGTCCTTGCCCATGGAATCCTTCTTCATTCCATCCTTGGACATGCCGTCCTTGTGCATGCCATCCTTGTGCATGCCGTCCTTGGACATCGAGTCCTTCTTCATCCCGTCCTTGGACATGGAGTCTTTCTTCATGCCGTCCTTGGCCATGGAGTCCTTCTTCATTCCGTCCTTGGACATCGAATCCTTGGACATGGCTCCGTTGGACATGCCGTCCTTCGCCATCTCATCCGCAGCGAATGCCGTGGTGGCACCGGCCAGGGCGAGGCAGGTGGCGAGCAGGGTGGTGGTGAGCTTGGTCATTTGAGTCTTCCTTTGGATTAGCGGTTTGCGGGATTGCAAATCGGCCGGCTTTGGATGGGCCCGGCCTCGCACCTTCGTTGGCGGCCCAGCGGCTTGGAAGGCCGCTCAGCTGCCTCCGAACCAGTTGTAGCCCTGGTCTTCCCAGTAGCCGCCGGAGTAGGTGTTGGTGACGAACATGGCCTGGATGTGCTTCGGGTTCTTGTAGCCCAGCTTGGTGGGCATGCGCAGCTTCATCGGAAAGCCATATTTGGGCGGCAGGGGCTGCCCGTCGTAAGTCAATGCCATCAGCGTCTGCGGATGCAGGGCCGTGGCCATGTCGATGCTGGTGAAGTAGTCGTCAACGCACTTGAAGCCGACGTACTTGGCACTGGTGTCGGCGCCTATGTGGCGCAGGAAATCGGCAAAGCGCACGCCGCCCCAGCGGCCTATGGCGCTCCAGCCTTCCACGCAGATATGGCGCGTGATCTGTTCGTCCTGCGGCATGGCGCGCAGCTCGGCCAGGGTCCAGGCATGGCGGTCGGCGACCATGCCGGTCACCTCCAGGCGCCAGCTGGCCCCGTCCACCTCGCGCACCTCGTCCTCGCCGTAGTAGGCATTGAAGGGGAAGGGGCGCGTGATCTCGGCTGCGGAATAGGTGGGCGCCAGCCGCGTGGGGCTGAAGAGCAGGCCCTGCATGCGGTCGTTGAAGCGCGATACCTGGCTGAGCGCGGCCTCGACGTGGCTGTCATCGCTGATGCTGCAGCCCGTGAGCAGGGACAGGCCGCCCAGCGTCAGCGAGCGCTGCAAGAAGGCGCGGCGTGCGGGCTGGTCCAGCTTGCGGACGATCAGCGAGCGTGCCTCGCGCACCACGGCCTCGCCATCGACGCCGGGCAGGGAAGGGACTTTGAAGATTTTCATGGTGACTTGGGCGCACGGCCGTGGATCATGGTCAGGAAGGTCCGGGGCACCAGGGCGACCATTGCCAGGTGCACGACCACGAAGGCCACCAGCGCGGACATGCCGAAGAAGTGCACGCGCCTTGCGGACTCATAGCCGCCCAGCAACTCGCGCAGCAGCGGGAACTGCACCGACTTCCACAGCACCAGGCCCGACAGCACGATCACCACCAGGTCCAGCACCACGAACAGGTAGGCCAGCTTTTGCACATGGTTGTAGCGGGCCGGGTCGGCGTGCGAGAGCCGGCCCTTGAGGGCGGCCACCAGGTCCTGGCGCACGCCCTGCACGCTGACGGGAAAGAACTTGCGCAGCCACCGGCCGCTGGCGATGTTGAGCAGCAGGTACAGCAGTCCGTTGAACACCAGCAGCCACATGGCCGCGAAGTGCCATTGCAGCGCCCCGCCCAGCCAGCCGCCCAGCGTGATCGAGCCCGGAAAGCTGAAATCAAAGAACGGCGCCGCGTTGTAGATGCGCCAGCCGCTGGTCACCAGGATGACCACGGCCAGCGCATTGAGCCAATGCGTGAGGCGCAGCCACAGCGGGTGGATGCGCTGACCATCCTGGGGCTGTGCCGGTTGGGGGGTGATGAGGGCGGTGTTCATGGGTCCCATTGTTGGAGGGACCCTGTAGCGGATGTATCACGCAAACTTCAATTAATCGTGATAACTCCCAAGGCCGGCTCAGCCCGCCTGGGCGCACCCGGCCAGATAGTCCACCAGCGTGCGCGCCGCAGGCGATAGCCGGCTGCCGTCCCTGAAGCAGATGGCGAACTGGCGCCGCGCCCAGGCATCGGTGAGCGGCACCATGTTCACGCCTTGCACACCTTGCCCGCCCTGACCGGAGCCCGCCATGCCCAGGATCTCCCTGGGCATGATGGCCACGCCCAGGCCGGCGCGCACGCAGCGGATCGTGGCGTCGAAGGAGCTGACCACGGCGCGGTAATTGATGGGCCGGCCGATGATGGCCGCCGCCCGCGCCAGCATGGTGTAGACGGCCGTGGAGGCGGGCAGGCCCACATGCTCGCAATCCAGCGTTTCGCTGAAGCTGCAGCTGTCGCGCAAGGCCAGCGGGTGGCCGGCCGGCACGGCCACGGCCAGGGTGTCGCAGCGGTAGGGCAGGGTCTGCAGGCCCTCCAGATCGGCCGCGTTCCAGCACACGCCCACCAGGGCCAGGCCTTCGCGGATGGATCGGATGATTTCGCTGCTGGTCAGCTCCTCGATGTCCACGCGGATCTGCGCGTGCTCGGGCTTTTGCAGAAAGGCCGCGATGTCATCGGGCAGGGACTCGGCAATCGACGACACCGAGGCCAGTATCCGCACCTGGCCCTTCACGCCATGCTGGTAGGCCGCCATGTCGCGGGCCGCGCGGTCGGCGCTGGCCAGCATGGCGCGTGCATGCTCCAGCAGCATCAGCCCGGCTGCTGTGGGCACCACGCCCCGGCGGTGGCGCTCCAGCAGCGGGGCCTGCACCTGCTCTTCCAGCAGCGCCATGCGCTTGCTGATGGCCGATGAGCCGATGTGCTGCTGCTCGCCCGCGCGGGCGATATTGCCCAGGTCGCAGGCGGCGACAAAGAGCCGCAGGGTGGTCAGGTCCAGGTCTTTCATGGCGGTTATGGATTTCTATTTGGGAAACTCTGAGGCGAAAAATTATCGCTTCTGCACGCTGGTGGGAATGTCTAAAGTGCCATTCAAGACAAACCACCCCACGCGAACCTTCCCATGCCAGAACCCATCCGTGCCCTGCAGTCCGCCGTCATCCGCGAGGTCGGCCTGCGCGATGGCCTGCAAAGCATCCAGACCGTGCTGTCCACCGAGCGCAAGAAGGAATGGATACGCGATGCCTACGCTGCCGGCCAGCGCGAGATCGAAGTCGGCTCCTTCGTCCCTGCGCGCCTGCTGCCCCAGCTGGCCGACACGGCCGAGCTGGTGGCCTATGCCCGAACGCTGCCGGGCCTGTTCGTCTCCGTGCTGGTGCCCAATCTGCGCGGTGCCGAAGGTGCCCTTGCCAGCGGGGCCGACCTGATGCTGGTGCCCCTGTCGGCCAGCCATGCCCACAGCCTGGCCAACCTGCGCAAGACGCCCGATGAGGTCGTGGCCGAGGTGGCCCGCATGCGTGCCGCACGCGATGCCGCAGGTTCGAAGATGCTGATCGAAGGCGGCATTGGCACGGCCTTCGGCTGCACGCTGCAGGGCCGGGTGGAGCCGGCCGAGGTACTGCGCTGCATGCAGGCCCTGCTGGACGCGGGGGCCGACCGCGTCAGCATGGCCGACACCGTGGGCCATGGCGGGCCGGGCCAGGTGCAATCGCTGTTCGAGCAGGCGAGGCGCATTGCGGGCGAACGCTTTTGGTGCGGCCACTTCCACGACACGCGCGGCCTGGCGCTGGCCAATGTGCATGCCGCACTGCAAACCGGCGTCACGCGCTTTGACACCACGCTGGCCGGCATCGGCGGCTGCCCCCATGCGCCCGGCGCCAGCGGCAATGCCTCCACCGAAGACCTGGCCTTCATGCTGGACACCATGGACATCGGCACGGGCCTGGACATCGAGGCCCTGCTGCGCCTGCGCGCCAAGGTGGCCGCCTGGCTGGACGGCGAAAGCCTGCACGGCGCGCTGTGGCGCGCGGGCCTGCCGCGCAGCGTCACCGCCGACGCAGCCCCCGCCGCTGCATGAACCCCTTACCTTCCCACGAGCACACCTGTATGGCCACCGACCCCCTGCTGCCGCTGTCCGGCATCCGCGTCATCGAATTCACCCACATGGTCATGGGCCCCACCTGCGGCATGATCCTGGCCGACCTGGGCGCCGAAGTCATCAAGGTCGAGCCACCGGGCGGAGACAAAACGCGCACGCTGCCTGGCCTGGGCATCGGCTTTTTCCGCAGCTTCAACCGCAACAAGAAAAGCGTGGTGCTGGACATCACCACCGAAGCGGGCCGCGCCACCGCTGCCGAACTGGCCGCTGGCAGCGACGTGGTGCTGGAGAACTTCCGCCCCGGCCTCATGCAGTCCCTGGGCCTGGACCACGCCACGCTGTCGCAGCGCGCGCCCGGTCTCATCTACGTCAGCCACAAGGGCTTTCTGCCCGGCCCCTACGAGAAGCGCCTGGCGCTGGACGAGGTGGTGCAGATGATGGGCGGCCTGTCGTACATGACCGGCCCCGTGGGCCGGCCGCTGCGCGCGGGCACCAGCGTCAACGACATCATGGGCGGCATGTTCGGCGCCATCGGCGTGCTCGCCGCCCTGCGCGAGCGTGAGCGCACCGGGCGCGGCCAGGAGGTGCAAAGCGCGCTGTTCGAGAACTGCGTCTTCCTGTCCTCCCAGCACATGCAGCAGTACCTGATGACGGGCGAGGCACCGCCGCCCATGCCCTCGCGCGTATCGGCCTGGAGCGTCTACGACGTGTTCACCCTGGCCGGTGGCGAGCAGCTGTTCATCGGCGCCGTCAGCGACAAGCAGTTCGCCACCCTGTGCCGCGTGCTGGACTGCGCCGACCTGCTGCAGCGCCCCGAATACGCCGACAACGCCGCCCGCGTGGCCGTGCGCCCCCAACTGCTGGCCGAGCTGGGCGCCATCCTGGCCAGCCATGAATCGGCCCGGCTCGCGCCGCAGCTGGAGGCCGCAGGCATTCCCTACGCGCCCATCACTCGGCCTGAGCAACTGGTGGACGACCCGCACCTGCGCCAAAGCGGCGGCCTGGCTTCCATGCAGACCGAAGACGGCGGCCAGACCGACGTGGTGCTGCTGCCCCTGCTCATGAACGGCCACCGTCCCGGCGTGCGCATGCCGCTGGCCGGGATTGGCGAGCACACCGAAGAAATCCTCGGAGCCCTTGCATCACGGACCTGACAGCCAACCCCGGGCGCCGAAGGCAGCAGAAAAACCACCCCGGCGCGCATGAGACAACACAAAAAGGAGACAACCCCATGCACTCGTCCCATCCCTTCCGCCGCCGCACCCTGCTGGCCCTGGCCGGCGCATCGCTGGGGGCCGCTGCCCTGGGCGTGCGCGCCCAAAATGGCACGCCGCTGCGCGTCATCCTGCCCGTGGGGGCAGGCTCGGGCGCCGACACCATCGTGCGCTCGGCCCAGACCGCGCTGGTGCGCTCGCTGGGCGGCCAGCCCGTGGTCATGGAGAACCTGCCGGGCGCGGGCGGCATCACGGGAACGCAGATGCTGGTCAAGGCGCCGGCCGATGGCAACACCATCGCCTTCATCTCCAACAACCACGCCGTCAACCCCAGCGTCTTCAAGAAGCTGCCCTACGACAGCCTGGCCGACATCACGCCGCTGTCCATCGTCGGCGGCTCTCCCTTCGTGCTGGTCGTCCACCCCAAGGTGGCGGCGCGCAATGCGCGCGAACTGCAGGCGCTCATGAAGGCGCGGCCCGGCGACCTCAACTACGCCTCGTCCGGCAACGGCACCATCTTCCACCTCGCGGCCGAAGTCTTTCTGGACGCGGCCGGCACCACGGCACGCCACATTCCCTACAAGGGCGTGGGCCAGATGGTGGTGGACCTGCTCAGCGGGCAGGTGGACTTCGGCGTGATCGCCGTGGGCACGGCGCAGGCGCACCTCAAATCCGGCGCGCTGCGTGCCATCGGCATCATGGGCCGCGAGCGCGTGGCATCGCTGCCCGATGTGCCCACCGTGGCAGAGCAGGGCTTTCCCGGCGTGGACATCGCCGGCTGGGTGGCCGCCATAGGCCCCAAGGGCATGCCGCCCGCCCAGGTGCGCCGCCTGCACGACGGCATCGCCACCGCCTTTGCCGACCCCGAGGTCAAGGCCGGCTTTGCTCGGCGCGACGAATACACCGTGCTCAACAGCCCCGAGGCGGCAGCCCAGTTCCTGCGCTCCGAGCAGGAACGCTTTGCGCGCCTGGTCAAGAAGGCCAATGTCGTGTTGGAGTAAGTCCGGATGGCCCTGATTTGGCCGGCTGTATCCTGCGGGCGTAGTTTCTGAACGCACTGCTGCCTTGCGCGCAAGGCCCCATGGCCGCGCAGGCAGTCTTCAGGTGGGCGTGAGAAGGTCCGGGTCGTACCGCTTTGCCAACATGCCCGAGGCATGGTCGATTCATGGGCATCGTTGACATGGACTGGCCGGGTGGATATCTTTGATATATCCAAAGGAGTTGAATATGCCGACCCGCACAAACGCCAACCAGATTGCCTTCCGCTACCGCGCAGTGGACAGCGCCACCGGCGTCACGCGAGAAACCGCCAAGCGCCTGGCCGAGCATCTTGGTGTTGATGAAACGCAGGCGATACACCGTGCGCTGCATGAGCTTGCCGTACGAATGCTGCCGCAGTACGAGGCGGATGACGGCCCCTTGACGGCAGCCCAGGTCAGGCAAATCAAGAAAAAAGTGCCGCAAGGAGAGCAACGCTCGGTGAAGTCGAGCTTGTTCGACTTGGAGGCGCTGTGACCGCGCCATGGTGGGATGAGCCCACGGCGGGCGACATCGTCTGGTGCTATTTCCCGGAAGACATCAGTCCCGGGCCCAAGCCTCGGCCCGCGCTGATCCTGGTGGTCTTCGATGACGATGCTCCGCAGTTCACGGTACGAGTCGCCTACGGCACCAGCCAGCGCACTACCACGCTGTACCAGGGCGAGTTCGCCATCCTGCGCGAGCGCAATCCCGTGGCCTATACGGCTGCCGGGTTGAGCTATGACACGAAATTCAATCTCAAGCAGGCCCTGGATCTGCCGTATACGGCAGAGTGGTTTGCAGTGCCGCCTGCAGCTCCCCATGGACAGACGCCCAAGTTGGGAGTCCTGCATCCTTCCCTTGTGCGCGCGGTGCAGGCCGCTTATCAGGCAGTGTCCAAATAAGCAGGGTTCTGCCACGGCCTCCAGGCTTGCCCTGTGTCGCAGGTGCCTTGCCCGATGGGGATCAACAAGCTGATGGTGGACAACGGCAAGGAGTTCACGTACGCCTTTGTCCGCAGGCAATGTAAGCCGGGTGCAGCCATCGGACGATGTTGCAGAACCCGCGTCCACTTCTCCCAATTTCCCCCCAGATTGGTCGCAAGAATTCCTTGGCAACTCCAGGAAAAGACCATGATTGATTTCTCGCAAACCAACGCTTCACGCATTCGCCCGGCCCTGGTGCTGGCTGTGGCTGCCTTCGCGGCGGCCTGCAGCCATGCGCAGGGCCACGGGGGGCACGGCAATCCGCCGTCGCCGCCGCCCGAGGCCTATACGGCCTGCCAGGGCAAGGCCGAGGGCGACAGCGTGACGCTGACCATGCCCGATGGCAAGACGCTGGCCGGCACCTGCCGCAGCCTGAACGGGCAGCTGGTGGCCATGCCGGCCGGCGGGCCCGGCGCAGGCGGGCCGCCGCCCCATCCGCAGCAGTGATCGCGTGGCCCGGCGGGCCACGCCGCCGGGCTGTCTGCAACCCCACGGGCCTGCGCACAGGCCCTCATGAAAAAGCCACCCCCATGAACCACTCTCACGATGCCCATGATCTTGCCCACGACCTGGGCCTTCAGCACGATCTGCAAGTCATGGCGCGCCGCCTGTTCGAGCGCCGCCGCATTCTGGGCCTGATGGCCTCTGGCGGCGCTGCAGCGCTTCTGTCCGCCTGTGGCGGCGGTGGTGATTCCAGTGATTCGACAGGAACTGGCACGGGCACCGGAACCGGGACAGGAACGGGCACCGACACGGGTACGGGCACAGGTACGGGCACGGGGGCTGGAACCACGACCGGCACCTGCATGGTCGATCCCACGGAAACCGAGGGCCCTTACCCCGCCGACGGCTCCAACGGCTCGCGCGGCAGCCTGGTCAACGTGCTGTCGCAAAGCGGCGTGGTGCGCAGCGACCTGCGCAGCAGCTTTGGCGGCATGAGCGGCATGGCTGCGGGCCTGCCGCTGACGCTCAAGATCACCCTGGTCAACGTCAGCACCAACTGCAGCCCGCTGGAAGGCTATGCCATCTACCTGTGGCATTGCACCCGCGAGGGCGAGTATTCGCTGTACTCCACCGACCTGCTCAACCAGAACTTCCTGCGCGGCGTGCAGGCGACGGACAGCAATGGCGAATGCACCTTTGTGACCATCTTCCCGGGCTGCTATGACGGGCGCTGGCCGCACATGCACTTCGAGGTGTTCCGCAGCCTCAACACGGCCGGCAGCTACACCAACAAGCTGCTGACCTCGCAGATGGCCATGCCCAAGGACGTGGCCAGCGCCGTCTATGCCGGTGTCAGCGGCTACAGCGCCAGCGTCTCCAACCTGTCGCGGGTCAGCGTGACATCGGACAATGTCTTCGGCGACAACACCAGCGAGCAGATCGCCTGGCAGACGCCCACCTTCACCGGAGACACCACCAATGGCCACACCGCCACGATATCCATCGGCATTGCCGTCTGACGCAGCAACTGAATGAGCCTCCGCCTCCCGCGCCTGAAGCTGCAGCACAAGGCCTTCTTCGCCCTGGCCGTGCTGCTGGTGGCCCTGCTGCTGGTGTTTCTCGGTTTCTCCCGCCTGGGCCTGCAGCGGGGCCTGGGCCCGTACATGGCCGAGGTGGAGCTGACCGGCATGGACGGGCTGGCCGAGCGGCTGGTCCAGCACCATGAGCAAAACGGCGGCTGGGATGCGGCGCGCGCCAACCCCGGTTTCTGGCGCGACATGGTGCGACCGGGCGCAGGCATGGGCCGGGGCTTTCCTGCGGGCGAGCCCGGGCCACGGCCCCCCATGCCCATGCCCATGCCCATGCCGGAGCCGAGGCCTGGTTTTGAGGGAAGCCACGGTCCGGGGCCGGGCCCGGGGTTTCCACCGCCACCTGGGCCGGAAGGCGGAGAGCGTGCCGATCGCTCAGATCGCTCAGATCGCTCCGACCGTACAGACCGCCCAGACCGCCCAGGCCCGCCGCCAGACCGCCCGTTCGGCGGCCCGTGGGCGCGCGTGGGCCTGCTGGATGCCCAGGGCCAGCTCATCTCCGGCATGACGCCGCAGCCCGGTGTGGCGCACCGCGTTCTGCGCGCCGCCAACGGGCAGGCCATTGGCGAGATCGTGCTGTCCCCCGTGCAGACAGGGCAGGGCATGCAGCGCGACCTGGACCGCGCCTTCCTCGCGCAGCAGATGGGTTTTGTGGCCTGGACCGGGCTGGCCGGCCTGCTGCTGGCGCTGCTGCTGTCGGCCTGGCTCACGCGGCGCTGGCTGGAGCCGCTGACCGCCTTCGTCGACGGCCTGCGCGGCATTGCGGCCGGGCGGCTGGATACGCGCGTGGCCATCAAGGGCGATGCGGAGCTGGCCCGCCTTGCGGAAACCTTCAACGACATGGCCGTGCAGCTGGCCACCATGGAGGCCTCGCGCCAGCGCTGGCTGGCCGACGTGGCGCATGAGCTGCGCACGCCCCTGTCCACCATGCGCGCCGAGGTCGAGGCCGTGCAGGACGGCGTGCTGCCCATGGACGACCGCATGGCGCTGCGCCTGCACCGGCAGATCATGCGGCTGATACGGCTGGTCAGCGACCTGCGCGTGAGCCTGGACGACCCGCAGGCCCTGCACGGCTCGGGCCATGTGCCCGTGCATGTGCTGACCCTGCTGGGCGAGGCGCTGGACGGCGCACGGCCGGGCTTCGAGCAGGTCGGCATCGGCCTGGACCGCTCCACCGTGGACCAGCTGGCTGCGCGCGTTCCGCCGCCGCTGGTGCAGGGCGACCCGCACCGGCTGCACCAGGTGTTTGCCAACCTGCTGGAAAACAGCCTGCGCTACACGGCTGCGGGCGGGCGGCTGCAGGTGTCCGCCGAAATCGTCCAGATGCAGGACCGCAGCATGCTGCAACTGCGCTGGGACGACACGGCTCCCGGCGTGGCCAGCCCGCACCTGCCGCGCCTGTTCGACCGCCTCTATCGCGTGGACGCCTCCCGCGTGCGCGATGGCGACGGCCTGGGCGGCTCCGGCCTGGGGCTGGCCATCTGCCGCACCATCGTCCAGGCCCATGGCGGCAGCATCGAGGCCGCTGCCTCGCCGCTGGGCGGCCTGCGCATCACGCTGTGGCTGCCCTTGCTGGAAAATCCCGCGCCATGAAGCCTGCCCGCATCCTCCTGGTCGAAGACGAGACCGACATGGCCGCCATCGTCATCGACTACCTGCGCCATGCCGGCTACGAAGTCGAGCACATCCGCCACGGGCGCGAGGCGCTGGACCGCATGCTGCGCTCCCCGCCCGACCTCACCGTGCTGGACATCATGCTGCCGGGGCTGGACGGCCTGGACATCCTGCGCCAGTTCCGCCCCCACAGCGCCAGCCCCGTCATCCTGCTCACCGCGCGTGTCGAGGAAATGGACCGCCTGCTGGGCCTGGAGCTGGGCGCGGACGACTACATCTGCAAACCCTTCGCACCGCGCGAAGTCGTGGCCCGCGTCAAGGCCGTGCTGCGCCGCAGTGCCGGCCCCGGCCCTGCCCAGCAACGCCTGACGCTGCTGCCCGAGCAGGGCCGCGCCATGCTCAACGGCAGCGTGCTGCCACTGACCAAGCGGGAGCTGACCTTGCTGCAGGCCCTGATGCGCCAGCCCGGCCGCCTGTACTCCCGCGCGCAGCTGCTGGAGCTGGCCTGCGCCGACACACTGGACGTGAACGAGCGCGCCATCGACAGCCACATCAAGAACCTGCGCAAGAAACTCAAGGCGGCGGACGACCGCCATGAGTGGATTCGCTCCGTCTATGGCGTGGGCTTTGCGTTCGAGCCCGATGGCGGTTCCGACACGCGGGCGCAGTGAAGGCCCGGCGAGGGCAGGGCGCAGCCCCTACCTCGACTCGTCGAGGTGCTCCATGAACGTGGTGCCCGTGTAGCGGGAGCGGAACAGGCCGGCCTCCACCAGGCGCGGCACCAGCTGCTCCAGCACGCAATGCAGGGACTCGACGGAGCCGCCGGGCGCGGCCAGAAAGCCGTCGATGGCGCCAGCGGCGCTCCACTGGGTGATCTGCGCCACGGCATCGTCCACCGTGCCGACCACCTGCCAGTGCGCGGCGGAGAGGATTTCCGGCCGCTGCAGCAGCTCGTCGATGCGCAATGACTCGCGCTCCATCAGGCGCCTGAGCAGGCCCGCATGCGTGCGGCTGGACGGGGTTGCCACGGGCGGCGGAAGGTCGGCTGCGGTGATCGGCCGGTCTGCGGGCCAGTCCGTCAGGTCCAGGCCGACCATGGCCTTGATCGATGCCAGCTTGCGGCCCCTGTCCACCCGGCCGTGCGTCTGCTGGAACATCTCCCGGGCCTGCTCGCGGGTGTCGGCCAGGTACAGGCTCAGGCCGGGCAGCAGGCGCACATCCCGCGCCTGGCGGCCATGGCGCTGGGCGCGCCGAGACAGGTCCCGGCGCAGCTCCAGCGCCGCGTCCAGGTCCGGCGTGGGGGCGAAAACAATGTCTGCCACCGATGCGGCAAAGTCGCGCCCGGTGCTGGACGCGCCCGCCTGCACCAGCGGAATGCGCGGGCCGCCGAACTCCGGCAGGTTCAGCGGGCCGCGCACCTTCAGGTGCGGTCCCTCGTGGTCTATGGGGTGGACCAGCGAGGCATCGGCGTAGCGGCCGCTGTCCCGGTCGATCTTCAAGGCCTCGTTGGGGAAGCTGGCCCACAGCCGGCGCACCACGTCGGTGAACTCTGCGGCCCGCGCATAGCGTTCATCGGCATCGGGCATGGCCTGCAGCCCGAAGTTCTCGTGGCCCTGCAGGGCCGTGACGATGTTCCATCCGGCGCGGCCGTTGCTGATCCAGTGCAGCGATTGCAGCTGGCGCGCCACCGCATAGGGCGGGAAAAACGTGGTCGATACCGTGGACACCAGGCCGATGCGCGAGGTCTCGCGCGCCAGCGCGGCCATCAGCACCGTGGGGTCCAGGCTGGCGAAGCCCGCGCCCGTCTCCAGCGCCTCCATGGGCAGAAAGCTCACGTCGGGGCGGAAGACGAAGTCCAGGTGCGCGGCTTCGGCGCGCCGGGCCAGGTCCAGGGCGAAGTCGCTGGAGTACAGCCCTTCGATATTGCTGCCGGGCTGCCGCCAGGCGTCGCCGCTCAGCCAGGTGGGGGCCAGCGAAAGGCCGATGTGCAGGGGTTTGCGGGTTGTCATGTCTGCTGTCATTCCCATCTCAGAACGTTCCGCGCACGCCCACGCCGATCATGCGCGGCGCGGTCATGCTGGCCTCGATGCCGCCGATGCCCCGGTTTTGCTGCAGGTACGTCGGTGCGCGCCTGTCGAACACGTTCTTGATATAGCCGTACAGCTGCACGCGCGCGCTGTAGGCATAGGTCATGCGCAGGTCGGCGATGGTGTTGGAGCCGACCGCATAGGCGCGCGTGTTGGCGGTATCGGAGTAGTAGCCGTCCAGATGGCGCACCTGGCCGGAGACATTGAACCGGGGGCTGGCGTCCCAGCTCACGCCCAGGCTCAGGTTGTAGCCGGGCGAGCGGGCGAAGCGGTTGTGCTCGTAGCCGGGGTTGCTGCCCATCTCCTCGATGCGGGTGCGCAGCACGCCCACGCCGGCCTTGATCCGCAGGTTGTCCAGCGCGCGGTAGTCGGCGCCCAGCTCGAAGCCGTAGGCATGGGCCTTCTCCGCGTTGATGGTGTAGGACTGGGCCACGCCCGGGGAGATGACCACGGGGATGTTGTACTGCGCGTCCCGCATGTCCATGTAGAACAGGTTGGTGTTGAGCATCAGCCGGTCATCGAGCAGGCTGGCGCGGCTGAACAGCTCGTAGTTCCAGATCGACTCCTTCTTGAAATACGCCCACTGCCGGCTGGTGAGGTTCAGCGACACACCGCCCGGGTTGTAGCCCCGGCTGACCAGCGCGCCCACGGTCCAGCGCGGTGTGGCGGCATAGGCCAGGGACAGCTTGGGCAGCAGGGCCGAGAAGGTTTTCGTGTAGTCGAGGGCGGTGGGTGCCAGCACCGAAGTGCCGGTGCGCACCACCTCGTCCTGCTGGTAGCGCAGGCCGCTGGTCAGGGTCCAGCGGTTGGCCAGGCGCCAGTTCAGCTCGCCGAAGACGCCCAGGTTCTTCTTCGTGTCGTCGAAGGCGGACAGGCCGCGCAGCAGCAGGCTTTCGTCCGTGCCGGTGCGCGCGTAGTAGACGCCGCCGAAGCCGCTCAGGCGGTCCTTGTCGCTGCCCACCAGGGCGCGGAACTCATTGGAGACATTGTTCTGGCGGATATCGGCATCGCCCTCGCCGGGAATGCCCGTATAGCGCTGCACGGACGAGCGCGAATACTGGGACTGGTTGACCAGCCGCACGCCGTTGCCCAGCTCGTAGCTGAGGTCGAGGATGCCGGTGTCGGTCTTCTGCTTCCAGCTGGGCATGGTCGTCGTCCAGTGCTCCAGCGCGGTGAACGGAGCGGACGCCGCCTCCTGGCTGGGACGGTTGCTGTCGTTGTGGGAATAGGTGAACTTGGCCTCCAGGCCCGGAATGCGGCTGGGCAGCCACAGGAACTTCATGCGTGCATTCAGCGCGCGGAAATCCTGATCGGCCTGGCCTCGCTGGAACTGCGGATTGGTGTAGTCGATGAAGGTATCGCGCCCCGAGTAGTCCACGGCCAGCCGCGCGGCCAGCTCCTCGCCCACGGGGCCGGAGACGGCGATGGACGCACGCCGCGAGTGGTAGTCGCCCGCCTCCAGCTGGTAGGCCCCTTCGCGCTTGAAGCTGGGGTCCTTGGTGTTCACGACGATGGCGCCCGCAATGGCATTGGCGCCCTGCGAGGTGGTCTGCGGGCCGCGGAACACCTCGATGCTCTCCACATCCCAGACCGAGGTCGCGCCGAAGAACATCTCGTTGTAGTTGAGGTAGTGCCCATCCAGGTTGATGGTGGCGCGCGGCACCGTGCCGCCCCAAAAGACGTTCTGGCCGTTGTTGGGGCCCTGCGTGTCCTGCCCGCGGATGATGGGCGCGCCCACCGTGTCGGTGTAGACCACGTTGGGCACGTCGTGCAGCACCTCGTGGACCGAGGCATTGCCGGACTCCTGCCGGGCCAGGTCCTTGCCGGCCTTGACCGACACGGAGGAGGCCGTGTCCTTGAGTTCGCGCCTGACCTTTTCTCCGCTGACCACGACCGCTTCAAGCGCGTTGGATTCCCCCCCGGAACCCGACGTGCCCTGAGCGAAGGCGCCGGCCGGCGCCATCAGGGTAGAGAGTGCGATGGCGCCCGCCCGGGACGGGAGCCTGCGATGGAAACACAGCTTCACAGCATCTTCCTTTGATGAGAATGATTCGTATTTTTCAAAGGTCGCCATCATGCATCGAAATTCCACAGTAGGGAATGCATTCCCACATGCGGAAGAAAAAACAGCGGCGAAATGGTGTGCGCGCACCCGTGCAGAGCCTTCGGCAGAGCCGGTATCATCGACACCGGCGGCGCCTGCGCCCCCACCTGCGATGCGCCTGGTACAGGCAAGAAAGCCCAGCCCTTGAAAACAACAACACCTCAGACGACAGCCGGCGAGAAGCGCTCCGGCACCATCCAGTCCGTCTCCATCGCCACCCGGTTTCTCATGGTCCTGGCCAATGCCGAAAGCGAGCTGGCGCTGGGCGAGGTGGCCCGGCGAACGGGAACGGGGGGCTCCACGGCCCACCGCTACCTGCAAAGCCTCGTCAAGGAAGGCCTGGCCAAGCAGGACCCCGCCAGCGGCCTGTACGACCTGGGCAGCGCGGCGCTGAGCATCGGCATTGGCGCGCTCAAGCGTGTGGATGCGGTGGAGATTGCGGCGCAGCGCATGAAGGCGCTGACGCACAGCCATGCGCTCAGCGGCGGCGTGGCCATCTGGACCGACCGGGGGCCCACCCTGGTGCGCTGGTACCGCAGCGCCTACTTCTCGATCAACCCGCTGGCGCTGGGCGATATCCTGCCCATAGACAACACCGCCTGCGGCCTGGTGTTCCAGGCCTTCCTGCCCAAGGCCACCATCGACGCCGCACGGCGCCAGCAGCCTGCCCATTTCCGTGGCAAGCCGCCAGCCAAGGCCGTGCTTGACGAAGTGCGCGAGCGCTGCTGGTCCGAGATGACCAGCCACCTGCTGTCCAACGTCACGGGCCAGGCGGCGCCGGTGTTTGATGCGCAGCATGAAATCGTCTGCGCGGTCACCACCGTCTCGGACCTGGGCCAGCTCAAGTCGCCGCAAGACCGGGTCGCACTGTTCCGCGAGGCCAGCCTGATCAACCAGTCCACGGGCGGGCGGGCCTTCAGCGCAGATTCGCCTTGAAAGCCGCGCCGGGAAAAATGCCCGGGCGCCTCAGTTCCCTGCGGCGCGCTCCATGGCATTCACGGCCCTGCGCCCCCTGGGCACCACCAGCGGCGTCCCCGACACGGGGTCCGCAATGATCACGGCCGGCAGGCCGAACACCTCCTGCACCAACTGCTCCGTGAAGATCGCTCCGGGCGCGCCCTGCGCGGCAATGCGCCCGTCGCGCATGGCGATCAGGTGCGAGGCATAGCGGCACGCCTGGTTGAGGTCGTGCAGCACCGCAACCACCGTGCGGCGGGCATCGTTGAGATCCGCCAGCAGCTCCATCAGCTCGATCTGGTGGGCGATGTCCAGGAACGTCGTGGGCTCGTCCAGCAGCAGGATCGGCGTCTGCTGCGCCAGCACCATCGCAATCCACACCCGCTGGCGCTGGCCGCCTGACAGCTCGTCCAGCAGGCGGTCTGACAGCGCTGCCACATCGGTGGCCTGCATGGCCTCGGCCACGGCCTGCTCATCCGCGTCCGTCCACTGCCTCAGGAAGGATTGATGGGGGTAGCGCCCCCGCGCCACCAGGTCCGCCACCGTGATGCCCTCGGGCGCCACCGCGCTTTGCGGCAGCAGGCCCAGGCGCCGCGCCACCTCCTTGGCGGGAAATTGCGAGATGTGCCGGCCATCCAGGATGACCTGCCCGGCAGCCGGCACCAGCAGCCGCGACAGCGCGCGCAGCAGGGTGGACTTGCCGCAGGCGTTCGGCCCCACGATGACGGTGAAGGAACCATCGGGAATGGCAAGGGACAGGCCCTGCGAAATCGTGCGCTCGCCGTAGCGCAGCGTCACCGCATCAGCACTCAGGCGCTGCGTCATGGCCGGTCATTTCCCACAATCGATAGGTCCTTCGGTGTTTGCAATGTGGAATGAATTCTACAATACGGAATATGCTGGAGACGCCGCCCTGGCGCCCGGCCCCGTCGCTTCGGATCGAGATGAACAGACTCCAACTTGCCGCCCTGGGCGCGGCCGCCGCACTGGCCGTACTGGCCTGTTTCGCATGGTTTCCACGCGCCGCCGTTCCCGTGGCGGGCGCCGCACCGCATACGTCGGATACATCGCATGCGTCGGATACATCGGATACATCGGATACATCGGATACGCCGGCTGCAGCACACGCAGACCATGCACCGCTGCCCCGGCGCATCGTCTCCACCTCGCCCAGCGTGACCGGCATCCTGCTGGCCATCGATGCGCCGGTCGTCGCGACCGCCGCGACCACGCCCAGCCGTATGACCGACGACAAGGGCTTTTTCTCGCAATGGGCCGCCGTTGCCGACAAGCGCGGCGTGCAGGTGCTCTACCGCAACCTGCAATTCGATATCGAGGCCGCCATCGGCGCCAGCCCCGACCTGCTGGTGGCCTCCGCCACCGGGGCCGACAGCGTGGCCCAGCACCGCACCGAACTGCAGGCGCAGGGCGTGCCCATGGTCGTGGTCGACTACTCCAGCCAGTCCTGGCAGGACATCGCCACCGAGCTGGGCCGCATCACGGGCCATGCGAAGCAGGCCGCAGCAGCCATTGCCCGCTTCGATGCCCATGTGGCGCAGACCGCCGCCTCCATCACGCCACCGGCCCAGCCCGTCAGCATCGTCGCCTACAACCTGGCCGGCAGCTACTCCATAGGCCGCGCCGCCAGCCCCCATGCGCGGCTGCTGGCCGCGCTGGGCTTCAAGGTGGAGGGCCTGCCGCCCGCGCTGGCCGCCCAGGTCACACGCGCCTCGGACTTCGAATTCATCTCCCGCGAGAATCTCTCGGCCGCCATCACCGGCGACTCCGTCTTCCTGCTCGGCGCCTCGCAGGGCGATGTGCAGGCCTTCCTGGACGATCCGCTGCTGGCCAACCTGCCCGCCGTTGCCGGGCGGCGCGTCTATCCGCTGGGCCCGACCTCGTTTCGCATCGACTACTACTCGGGGCAGCAGATGGTCGACGCCGTGGCAAGCCATTTCCGCTGAGCCATGCGTGCACGGCTCCTAGGCGCGGTGGCGCGGCCTGCCCAGCGCTCCTGTTCGCGCTCCTCCCTGCACTGCAGGCGTTGGCTGGGCCTTGCAGGCGGGCTGCTGGCGCTGGCCATCATTGCCGTGCTCGGCATCACCGTCGGCTCGCGCGACATTGCGCTGGCCGACATCCTCGGCGCGCTGCGGGCTCCGAACCTGCGTGATGACCAGCACCTGATCGTCAGCCTGCTGCGCATGCCCCGCACCGTGGTGGCCATCCTGGCCGGCATGGCGCTGGGCGTGGCCGGCGCGCTCATGCAGGCCGTCACCCGCAATCCCCTGGCGGAGCCGGGCCTGCTGGGCGTCAACGCGGGTGCGGCGCTGGCCGTGCTCATCGGCATGACGGCCTTCGGCCTGACGTCCGTGCTCCAGTACGTCTGGTGCGCCTTTGCCGGCGCGGGGCTGGCGGGCGCCGCCGTCTTCGCGTTCGGCCAGTCCCGGGGCGCTGGCGCGCACCCGGTGCGCCTGGTCCTGGCCGGGGCCGGCCTGTCGGTCATGCTCACCTCCAGCGCCGGCATCATCCTGCTCAACGCACCCCCGGAAGTCTTCGACGGCTTCCGCCACTGGGCGGCCGGCTCCCTGGAGGGCAGCGGCTATGCCAGCGCCGCCGTGCTGGCGGCTGCCGTGGCGGCAGGGCTGGCGGCGGCCTGGGCCATCGTCGGCCAGCTCAACGCCATGGCGCTGGGGCATGACGTGGGCCTGGCGCTGGGCGTCAATGTCCGCGCCACCGCGCAACTGGCCTGCCTTGCGGTCATGCTGCTGGCCGGGGCCGCCACGGCGGCCGTGGGGCCCATCGCCTTCGTCGGCCTGGTGGCGCCGCATCTTGCACGCCTCTCGTGCGGGCCGGACTACCGCTGGATACTGCCGCTGTCCGCGCTCTACGCGGCGGTGCTGCTGCTGGGGGCCGATGTGCTGGGCCGTGTCGTCGCGGCACCTGCCGAAGTGGCTGCGGGCATCGTCGCCTGCCTGATCGGCGGGCCGTTCTTTGTCTGGGTGGCGTGCAGATACCGGTTGAGCAGGCTATGAAGACCTTCGTGAACACATCCGTTGTGCGCTGGGGAGCCTGTTCGTTTCTCTGGCGGCCCAGGCCGCTGGCCGTGGGCATGGCGCTGGTCGTGCTGGCCCTGGTGCTGGGTGTGCTGCTGCTGGGCACGGGAACCCTGTCCCTCAGCCCCGCCGAAGTGCTTGACAGCCTGCTGGGCACGGGCTCCAACCCCGCAGCTGAGCGCATCGTGCAGCGGGTGCGGCTGCCGCGTGTCCTCACGGCCGTCTTCGTGGGCGCGTCTCTTGGCATGGCGGGCGCCATCTTCCAGTCCATCTCCCGCAACGCGCTGGGCTCGCCGGACGTGATCGGCTTCACCACCGGCGCGGCCAGCGGGGCGATTGCGCTCATCGTGCTGGGTGACGCCGGGCCGCTGTGGACATCGCTGGCCGCCGTGCTGTCGGGCATGGCCACGGCGGCGGTCGTGCTTGCGCTGTCCGGGGGCCAGCGTGCTGGCGGCGGCTACCGGCTGGTGCTCGTGGGCATAGGCGTGGGGGCCACGCTCTCGGGCCTGAACACCATCTTGCTGGTCATGGGGGACCTGGACCGGGCCGTCGCCGCGCAGCGCTGGCTGGCCGGCTCGCTCAGCGCGCGGACCTGGGCGCATGTCGCGCCCGCCGCGCTGGGCTTCATCGCCATCGTGCCCGTCGTGCTGTGGTGCGCCCGCCGCATCAACCTGCTGGAGCTGGGCGACGATGCCGCCACCCAGCTCGGCGTCAACGTGCCGCGCACGCGGCTCACCATGGTGATGGCTGCAGTGGCCCTGACCGCCATCGCCACGGCAGCGGCGGGGCCCATCGCCTTCATCGCGCTGGCCGCGCCCCAGGTGGCCAGGCGCCTGGGCCTGTCGCCCGACGTGCCCCTGTGCACGGCGGCAGCCATGGGCGCCGTTCTGCTGCTGGCGGCCGACATGCTCAGCCAGTGGGCACCCGTGCGCCTGCATCTGCCCATCGGGCTGGTGACGGGGCTGCTGGGCGGGGTGTATCTGCTGTGGCTGCTGTTTCGCACGCGCAAGGGATAGACGGCCCGTGCAGGGTGCAACGGGGCGCAGACCCAGTACCTGTGGGACTACCTGACGCCCCGCGTCGCCCCAGGCCCCACCACGGTGTACACATGCCCGGCCTCTTCGGCAGCCACCTTGGCCGCCTCGCTGCGGCGCACCTCTGCCTGGTCCTCGTACTCGCAGTTCATCACCCGGGCTTCACTGCCAGCGAACTCCGCCAGCGATTCAGCGCTGTTGCGAATGGTCACCAGCGCCTGCGCCACCACGTCCAGCCGCTGATGGCCTTCGGGTATCTCCAGCCAGGCCAGCGCCAACTGGGCCAGGGCGGAAACCTCGGCACAGCCTTGCTGCACGAAGCGGTCCATTTCATGCAGCGCTGTTGCGAGCTTCTGGGCGTGGGTGTTTTCGGGGGGAGGGGATGGGGGGATGTGCTTCATGGGTTGCTGCTCCTGTGACGAAGCGCCGTGCTGCGGCGAGGACGTTCCGTAGCGATTCGTGGCTGCAGGCTAGAAAACTACGCAACTCGTAGTATCGAGAATACAGCATAACTACGAGTCTCGTAGCTTTTGGAAAGCACGAGATGTCAGACGCAGATGAACAATGGGGCGCGAGGCTCAAGCAAGCTCGGCTTGCAGCAGACCTGTCCCAAAAAATGCTGGGAATTGAAGCTGGAATCGATCCGTTTGTGGCGAGTGCGCGGATCAATCGCTATGAGCTGGGGAAACACAAACCAGACTTGCTGACTGTGCGTAAGCTGGCGGAAGTGCTCAAGGTTCCGATGGCGTTTTTCTATTCGGATACGGATGATGAAGTGGCGGAGTTGTTGCTCAGGTATGGGGTTTCGGGTGAGGAAGTTAGGAAACGGGTGAGGGATGTATTGAAGGATTAGGCTGGGCGCGATGTGCGTGTTGGATTGTGACTATGAATATAACCCTTCAATCTACCCAGAAATAGTTGAATCAAAATTAATTAAAAATCCATGATTCATTCGCGAATTAGGCGATTCACCTTGATAAATATACTTTCGATAAGCTCTTTTGCTCTCATTCCATAGTGTAGTGCGCGATGGCAATTGGGGCAGAGAGCTACAGTATTGCTTACTGTGTCTGATCCCCCTTCTGCCAATTTGCGAATGTGGTGGACTTCTAGGAAAGGTTGGCCATCTGTGCTCTCAAACGGTGCATTGCTACTGCAGCACTCGCAAACGCCAGCAGCCTTTTTTAACACCCAAGCTTTAACCGCAGGATCGCGTTCGAACTGAGCTACTTGGCGAATGATTGTGCCGGGGTTGCTGTTGCCTGCTGGCTTGGCTTGCTTTTTGTTTTCCAGGTTCTCACGAACCTGAAACTCAAATTTTACAACAGGGGCTTGCTGGCTATTACTCAGCTCTAAGACCAATGCTTCAATCAGACAGGCAACTCTTTTTCCAACATTTCTTGCCGGTCTTAGCCCTGTAAGCCAATCCCTGCCCATAAGCGATAGAACATAAGAAATGTTCTGCATGCGGTACTCAAATGCTTTGACGGTACGCCCATAGTCTTGCGTTAATTTTTTGTAATACTGCTTTTTTGTAAACGGCTCATTGTTTCGCTCTTTGCGTTGCATCTCTAGGTAAGCCTCAACTGAAGAGCGTAATTCATCGTTCGTCCAGCTATCTCCCGCGCTGCCAGTCATGAATTCCGCAACTCTACATTTGCTGCATAGCTTCGAGAATTCATTCGCGCCTTTAGTTTGCATCCAGGCGAGCAGGTCATTAGGATCATTAGCGCAAACCTTCATGTAGCCACGACTCGTAAAAGGGTCAGGGCGTGCGTGAGTAGCGGGTATTTTGATGGTGCTACACCTCGCTGTGTGCAGTGGCATGTACTCAGCGCGCGGTGGGCGGTCTGTGTTTAAAACAAAACCATTGGGGTTATGCGCTAACCAGGCGTGATAACCTGCCTCATCGTCTTCGAATACTTTGTATTTATCGTCCATGTAATATTCTCATGTACTAGATGTATATAAACTTCGGAATTTGCGTGGATCAAAAGTGATTGTGCTCGACAGCTTTTAGTCGATTCTCGAATTTCATAGATCGACTATCGGTAGAATTCTTTGCATTCTAACGCTCCTGTTTGTGACATACATTGGGTATTCAATGTGTTAATGGCTGTGATCAAACGATGGAGTTGCGGCCGCAGTCCAATGACATCTATGATATTTTTCGCATGGGGGTGGCCATGCTCAAATTTAACAAGGAAGCCGACAACTGCTGCGCTAGCTTAACTGCTCGTTGCAATACCGCGTCTGCATCCAGACTTTGCGCAATCACCATTCGACGCTCTGTTGCAGAACTGAAGTGCTTGAGCCCGGGCAATACTGCTTCAAAGTGGCGACGGAGGTCGGTTTCGTTTCCATGGGCATCGTCGAAAGAGGCGCGCCTCCACATTGCTCGCAACGTGTAGCGTGGCTTGTTGTCGTCATTATTTGGCTGCCGACGGATATTTACAGATAGCGCCCAGGAGCTTTCATCGTCGATGGTTAGTTCGGCTATGTCTGGCGTGGCAAATTCTAGCCAAGTTCGCCCGTTTACCATGTCACTGAGGGGTAAGGCCTTGCGGATTTTTCGTTGTAACGATGCAATGCCCTGGCTACGTGTTAGTAACATGCACAGCCGCAAGTGCTGCGCACGGAAAAGAGCCAGCTCGCCGCTTAGGCCTTCAAGCGTCTTTGGCGTCCACTGAGCGATACTCTGGCCGCGCAAAGCACTCAGCGCGGCAATCACCTGTGGGTGCTTGCTGGCAATTTCACCAGCTAGTTCAGACAGCCGTGCTTCCGACGAACTCTCCCAGCTAGTCTGTTTTTGGCAATAGGCAACCAGCAGTTGTGCGGCTTGGTTGTTGCGGGTAACTTGCAATCGCGCCCGACGGGCCGATGCTTCAAGCCATGAATAGTCGAGCAGTGCCCAGCGCTTGCCGAGCGCGTTTAGTTTGTCATCTGTGTACCAATCAAGTTCACGATCCAGCACGACGTAAGCGAATTCATAGTCTTTGAATATAGGGCGACTGCCAATTTCTTTATTTATTGCTCCTTGGTAGCGAGCCAGTTGCTCTTCGGTCAGTCTCGCACCAACTTTGTTTTCGATTGCAATCAGTAGCTTGTTCTGAGGATCTACTATAAAAAGATCGAGTCGTCCGGTACGCTTTTCTTCTTGCCCGGGTTCTTTTACACTCACCACAAATTCCCGCGTAACGAAAGCTGAGCCAAAACTCGACACACGAATACGTCCCGGTGTCCATTTGCGAAAGAACTTTTTATTATCGTAGATAGCTGCATCTGATTTTTGGTATGCGGCTTCTAGAAAATCTTTAATGACGGAGTCCCCTTGACCATGTCCTTCCCCTGGTGTCAAGCACCAAGCTAGCATATCTGAATGCTGATTTTCATTCAGTGTTATGACATCTAGGATATCATCTGAAATCTTTGCCTGCTCGATTAACTCGATCAGTTCAGGGTCGGAAAAAAATGAGTATAGATCATCATTGTTCATGCGTTGTATAGACCATTTATTGGCCGCTTCTCCTGAGTGGATAATAGCATATTTTGCAAAAAAGCCAGCAGCGAATGATTGTAGAATTTCAAATTAAAGTCAGTTGTTGTTGGTAACTTTGGAGTGATTGAAATACTCCATGATTATCGATCTTTGTCTTATCGATGATCTTGAATGTACGAGCAGGACTGCGTATATGGCTGGGCACACGGAGTCTATGTAGGTAGTTGTTAATCTCCGAGAAGCCGCGCTGGTGTGCTTTGACATAAGAGCCGGATTGGTTGCGTGTGCCACGGACTGGCATTGTCTGTCGTCGCACGCCGGTTGTCATCTGCATCAAGCTCGCCTAGACCAATCTATTGAATGACGCAGCTATTCCGATTCGTTCGCACTCTGCTTCGGCCTGTTGGATTTCAAAATCCAGAAAATATCCTAGGTCCCAACAAAGTTTCCCGGCTCGGTGCTGCTCATCAAGTCTGGCAGGCACAAAATGCTCTGCAAATGAAAGAGCTTTCTTTAACTGGATCAATGCCTTAAGGCCCGTTATTCCTGTGGAAACCGATGCCGTTCCAACGAACAGGTCATGGCCTTTCACGTCCGAAAGATCGGGGATGTAATTGCAACGCACTGCACATCCATTCCCGCAGTTTTTGCAGTGCCATATTTCCATTGCAGATTTCTCCGCGGGGCGATGAAAATCAGTGCTTGTGCAGATGGGGCATTCCATGTTGGAGGCGGGTGGCTGGTGCTTCCAGTAGATTCAAACCTGGCTTCAGGGTCGCTGTCGGCTGATTGTGCCGCATGATGAGGAGCCTGGCATCCTGATTCAGGCGTGCTGCCATGCATCCTCAGCGTTTGCGGTGGCGGTGAGTAGGCATGATGGCAGGTCGCCTCGCGATGGCGTGCATGTCTTCGGGCGGAGTGCTCGCATGGGGTACGCGACAGGGATGGTCAGCCTACGGAGGGTGAAGGAGGTTGACGGGACCTGTGCGCGGTAAGGACAATCGATCGTCATGGACACTGAAAATTAAATCTTGACACCACATGAACGTTATTGAAGCTGTAATGCACATGTCGCTTTACGCGAAGGCTCCCCATCCTGTCCTGGTGGTTGACGGGGTGCCGCTTGAGTTATGGTTGAAAGAGGCAGATTGCTCGGCTGTCTTTGGAGAAGATACTGTGGGTGGCCTTGTCCCGGCCCAAGGGTGGCTTATTGATGAGTGCGATTTGCAAAATGCCTGGTATCTTTTGAATCCAAAAAATGAAAATTCGTCGACGATAGTTCCAATCATGATCTGTCCAGATGATATGGATATGAATTGCACTGTTGCGGTGGTAGAGCAGCTGGTTGATGAAGAAACGGTGAGTTGGGCGAGAATCGGACGTGCTATCGATGTGAGAAATGGTATTGTTGTTTCGGTTGAATGGGTAGCGGGAAATAAAAGAGCAGTATTTGACAAGACGGCTTTTTCTGCGGCGGTTGATGAGTTGAGGCGTCTGATAGAGGAGGTCTGGAGCTAGCCTCTGGCCACAGTCGCAAAGCTGGAATTGAGCGCCTTGCGGAAAACCAGTGATCCCTGGTCGGTCGAGGTTGCCAATCCTCACCCAAACAACCCCCCCTCATCCAACAACTCAAACGCCACCTCAGGCGTCCTCTCCATCCCCCGCCGAATCGCCGCAGGAATCGCCTGCCGCGTCTTGCTGCACAGCCCGCGCATGGACAGGACCTCGATCTGTATGCCGCGCACAGTGCGCACTTCGCTGGCGCCGGGCTCGATGCGCACGCGGATGCCGAGCTGCTCATACATGCGCTGCTCCACATGGCGCAGGTCCTGCAGGCTGGTGATCTGTTCGAGCCGCAGCAGCAGGCGCTTTTCCTCTTCCCTGGTGAGCCGCAGGATGCGCTGGTCGGCCATGGAGTCGGCGAGCAGGGCATCGTGCTCACAGATGCAGGCGCCCGGAGGGCAGGGGACTCGGATCGGAATCTGAACGGGAAAGCTCATCGATGCCCAGGGAAGATCCGCCCCGGCCGGGACGGTGCAGGCCATGCTAGTTCAAGGCTGCAGCGGGGCCAAGGGGAAAGTCCTGGGCAGAGGCTGCAATCGCCACGATGCCGGCTGTGCCACAGCCTAGTGAAGAGGACTCGGTTGCCTGGCCAGATGCTGATCTCCGAAAGCGCCCGCCTGGCAGGGCCAAAAAGGAGTTCAAGACGCTTTTGCGCCAATGACCACCGCGGTTGAGTCAGGAGTCCTTGGCTTTGTCACCGAGCATTGCTGTTGACTTGCCGCTAAGTGATGCACTTGCTGTCTTCCGCAGGCAGAAACAGTGCTGACAATGACAAATATCCCTTTTGTTTGTGTGGTATGGGCCGTGTGAAGGCGCAATGAGTTGCGAATTCTTTGGCTGATGAGGCCTTTGATGCCTTGCTTTTCAAGAGGTAGTTGGCTTGGTCGCAAAAAAACAGAATGTTCCTAGGACGGAATTATAGAAAAAGTGACGTGCAGCAACTAACATTTGAAATGCAAGGAGGTGCTTTATGTACTTGGAATGAGATCTATCGCATGTTTGGTGCAGCTGAACGCATAATTCTTTAAATTAACTTGGGATTTAATGATGAATGAAATTGGAATAAGGCCAAGTCTGGCGGCTGGAAAATATGGGACTTTGGATAGTTTGGTTCAAAAAATCATCAAAGATGGTTATTGTAAATTTTCTGTCGATGATGATATTTACAATCTTGTTCTTAAATTTACTGACTCAGTGCGTAATTGTGATCTTGAGTATAAATTTTCTCATGCGAGTCCACAGCATAGCGATGGATTCATGGGGGCCGGTAGCGAATTCTCTAATATCAATGGCTATGCTGATATTTGTGAGAGATTCTGTTATTGGTACTCTAGGCGTGAAATAAATGAAAAGAATGGTGTGACTGGCGCGCTGGTCTATAAGCTGGCAGCGCAATTGGAGATTCGTATGAGTGAAATTGCAGACTGTCTGTTGGATGGAATATTCTCAAAGTTTGATATTGATGAGAAATCATCTGGAAGATATTATTCATATTTGCAAGCATGCCTTTACTATAAAGCCGGTGAAAATAATGGCAGGGCTTATTCTCAGGAGCCTCATGAGGATGGTCATTTCCTTACGTTTATAACCGCCAACTCCAAAGGGCTTTGCTTGCATAATGGAAAATTGATGGAGCAAGTAAATTTTGCAGATGGAGAGTTTATTGTGATGGCGGGATCGGCACTGTCGATATTGTCCGACCACGCGATCAAGTCGATATATCATTCTGTGGATAGCCAATTGGAGCTGGATAGAACCTCGGTAGTTTATTTTCTAAATCCTGATTTGAATAAAAATTATTCAAGCTTCTACAAAAGAAAGTTGATAAATTTCTCGCGGCATATTCAGGAAAATCACATATCTTTTGGTAATGCAGAGATAAATTGATGGATGAAAATACTTTCCTCCTGGGCGTGGCTTTCGGGCTGGGAATCATCAGTATTCCCAGCCCCAAGGATATTTTCTTCATCAAGATGTGCGTCTTGCGAAGAAGTCTGTTTCGGATGGCATTTTTTGCGGTTGCTTCCGATGCAGTTCTGATTGCGGTGGGGACATTGCTTTTTGGAATGACTAGCGGTATTTCTGCTGTGGGTATGAGCATCAGGGTGTTGGCCGTGTTTTATATCGTGTATTTGTTTTTCTCGATAGATGGCAAAGGATTTTCTGAGGATGCAGTAGAGCGTGATCGGCGTAGTGGCGATTTTCTGCGCATGGGAGAGCTTTCTCTTGCAAATCCCTATTCATGGATTGATACTGTGATCTTTCTGGGAGGTATGGCTGCGGTATCAACATACCCGGTCAGCTTCATTTCGGGGGCAATTGCGGCATCGGCCATCTGGTTTTTGGCGTTGATGCTGGTCTTTGGCTGGATTTTATCGGAGCAGATGAGAGCAAGGGTTTATAACTATCTCCCGCTATTTGCAAAGATAATATTGCCGATTATCTTGTGTGTTCTGGTTATTGAGATTTACTCAATATTGAAAGAGTCTTGATGCCGCCTGTTTGCTTGCTGCTGACGGCGGGCGATGCCATTCACGACTTCTGACTCCTCCCATAAAGATTCTCCAACCCCGCCCACACCCTGCGCGTAAGCGGCTTGCTCTGCGCCGCAGGCCGGCGGTAGAGCCGCACGTTGATGGGCACGTCCTTGTCGGGCCCGGCCGCGCGGGCCAGGCGGCCCTCGGTCAGGTCGGCCTTGACCAGGGTGAGCGGCAGCCAGGCCAGGCCCAGGCCCTGGTGGACCATGGCGTGCAGGGAGTCGGCGAGGTCGGCCTCGTAGACGGTGCGCAGGCGCGTGGTGTCGCACAGTTCGTGCAGGTGGCTGCGCAGGATCTTGCCCAGGGACATGCTTTGCGCGTAGTCCAGGTAGGGCACCAGCGGGCCGCCGCCGTGGGCGGGCAGGGCGTACTTGGGCAGTTGCGGGACCAGGGGGATGCTGACGGGGATCAGCGTGTCCTGGCCCACGGGCAGCCAGGCCAGATGGTGGCCCTGCAGGCTGCCTTCGATGGCGGGCTGGGCGTGGCACATGAGCAGGTCCACCTTGCCTTGCAGCAGCATTTCCACGCCGTAGTCCAGGCTGGTGGTGACCACTTTCCAGCACAGCTGGGGCATGGCCTGGTTGAGGGCGGTGATGATGCCCGGCAGGACGGTGTGCGACAGCGTGCGGCCGGCCGCGATGGTGATGGTTTCATCGCGCGTGCGGTGGGGGCGCTGCAGCAGGCCGTGGGTCTGCTCCAGGATGCCCAGCACTTCATGGGCCGAGGCCAGCAGCGTCTTGCCGGCTGCCGTGAGCGTGGTGGACTGGTGGCCGCGCTCGACCAGGGGCGTGCCCGCCCATTCCTCCAGCGCGCGGATGCGGCGGCCAAAGGCCGGGTGGGTGATGTGGCGGCGCTCGGCGGCCTTGTAGAGGCTGCCGGTGTCGGCCAGGGCCTGCAGGTCCTGCAGCAGTTTGAGGTTGAGTTCGTGCATGGGTAGGGTGGGTGCAGGGCTGTGCTGATCCGGCACAGCGCCGCCGCAATCGGCACAGCACCAAGGCGGGGCATGCCTAGCATGGCGGCATGCGAGAGAAGCCCTGTTATGCCTGAAGTTTGCCTAAGGAAGATGCAAAGCCATTTCATTGGCGGTGCGCAGCGCACGGTGCGGGATCTGCCGATCCAGCACAGGGAAGTGGTGCGCAATGGCGGCGAGCGGCCGCTGGACATGAATGGCAGCTATGCCGTGGGCCAGATGTACGCCATGGAGTACCGGCTGGCGCGTCCGCGCAGCCCCCTGCCGGTGCTGCTGTGGCACGGCGGTGGCATGACGGGTGCGCAGTGGGAGTCCACGCCCGATGGCCGCCAGGGCTGGCTGTGGCGCCTGCTGGAGGCCGGCCACGACGTGGTGGTCTGCGATGCCGTGGAGCGCGGCCGCGCGGGCTGGGCGATGTTCCCCGAGATCTATGCCGAGGCGCCCGTGTTCCGCAGTGCCGAGGAGGCGTGGACGCTGTTCCGCATAGGCCATGGCGCGCCTTCGTGCGACGGTGTGGGCGAGCCCTTCGTTGGCCAGCGGTTTCCACATGAGAATTTTGGTGCCCTGGTGCGGCAGATGGTACCGCGCTGGCTGGGGCATGAGGCCATGACCATGGCTGCCTATGACGCCTTGCTGGAGCAGTTCGGCCCCTGCGTGGTGCTGGGCCACAGCCAGGGCGGTGGCTTTGCCGCGCATGCGGCCAGCCGCAAGCCGCACCTGGTGCGCGCCGTGGTGGGGGTGGAGCCTACGGGCATGCCGGTGGTGCAAGAAGGGCAGCAGGGGCAACAGGGGCAGGAGGGGGCGGATGCCTTCGCGCCTGCCTCGGCCATCCCCCATCTGGCGGTGTGGGGCGACCATTTCGCGCACAGCCCGCAGTGGCAGAAGTACCGCGCGCAGACCGATGTGTATTGGCAGCTGCTGCGCCGCCTTGGCGGCCGTGCCGAGGTGCTGGACCTGCCGGCCGCAGGCATTACCGGCAATTCGCATTTCTGCATGCTGGACACCAATGGCGACGAGGTGCTGGGCCGGGTGCTGGCCTGGCTGGAGCGCCTGGGCCGATGACTGGCGGGTTACTGGCGGGTCACTGGCCGATGACTGGCCGCTGACTGGCCGGGGCTGGTCCCGAAGAATTTCAACGAGGAGAAAAATCTCATGCAACGCCGCAATTTCATGATCCGCAGCCTGTCTGCAACCACGGCGGCCCTGGCCCTGGGCGCCCTGGCGCCCGCGCAGTCGGCCCTGGCGGCCGATGCCGGCTGGCCCACGGCCGAGCCCATCCGCCTGATCGTGCCGTTTCCGCCCGGCGGCACGGCCGATGTGGTGAACCGCCTGTTCGCGCAGCAGCTGGGCAAGGTGCTGGGCGCCTCGGTGATCGTGGAGAACAAGGCCGGTGCCGGTGGCTCGCTGGGCACGCGCTTCGTGGCCGATGCCAAGCCGGATGGCTATACGCTGCTGGGCGCCACGTCCAGCACGCACGGCACGAATCCGGCCGTCTACACCAAGCTGCCCTATGACGCGGTGAAGGATTTCACGCCCATCACCCAGGTGATCACGGTGCCGGGCGTGCTCAGCGTGCATCCCTCGGTCAAGGCGGCGAATCTGAAGGAGCTGATCGCGCTGGCCAAGGCGCAGCCGGGCCATCTGTCGTATGCGTCCTCGGGCGCGGGCGGTCTGGGTCATCTGGCCATGGAGCTTTTCAAGGCCAAGGCGGGCGTGCAGATCATGCATGTGCCCTACCGTGGCGCTGGCCCGGCCTTCACCGATCTGATCGGCGGCCAGGTGTCCATGCTGTGGGAGCCGCTGCCGGCCTCGCTGCCGCACATCAAGTCCGGCAAGATCCGCCCGCTGGCCGTGGCCACGGCCCAGCGCAGCAGCGAGCTGCCCGACGTGCCGACCTTTGCAGAGTCCGGCGTGCCCGGCTACGCCGTGCAGGCCTGGAACGGCCTGCTGGCACCCAAGGGCCTGCCCAAGGACATCCGCGACAAGCTGCACAAGGCCAGCGTGCAGGCCCTGGCCGATCCGCAACTGCGCCAGCGCCTGGCAGAGCTGGGCGGCACGGTGGTGGCCAATACGCCGGAGCAGTTCGGCGCGGTGATCCTCAAGGATGTGACGACCTGGAAGCAGGTGGCCTCTTCGTCGCAGATCAGCCTGGATTGATGCGGCTGGCACCGGGGAAAGCCCTGTGTCCCGGCGCCCACGGGTGGCGGGGCCAGGCGTCGTGACGGTGCCATAGTCCGGAGGTGGCGGTCCGGGCGCGTTGCCTGCGGCCGCGCGCAAGGCCGCGAACAAGGCCGCGAACAAGGCGGACCGCCTGACCTGCCGCTCTCAAGCCATGGACATCAACCTCATCCGCAATTTCGTAGAGATCGTGGACGCGCGCAGCCTCAGCGCTGCGGCGCGCAAGCGCGATATCACGCGCTCCAAGGTGAGCAAGGAGCTCAAGGCGCTGGAGACCGCGCTGGGCGTGACCCTGCTGCACCGCACGACGCGCAGCTTTTTGCCGACGGCGGCGGGCGAGGTGCTGTACGAGCATGGGCGCAGCATCATCCAGGAGGTGGAGGCGGCGCAGGGCGCCATCGACGCGCTGCAGCATGTGGTGACCGGCTCGGTGCGGCTGAGCATTCCCACGGGCCTGGGCGAGCTGTACCTGGCCGACATGCTGCTGGCCTTCCAGAAGCGTCACCCGCAGGTGCGCATCCGCGTGCTGTTCTCCAACCGGGTGAGCGATCCCATGAGCGCCCAGGTGGATGTGGCCGTGCGCGTGGCGCGCGACGTGCAGGAGCACCTGGTGGCGCGCGACCTGGGGCCGGTGGGCTTTGGCCTGTATGCCAGCAGCGCCTATGCCAAGGCGCGGCCGTTCCACGACCCCGCCGAGATTCCCCACGGCGTGCTGCTGACGCCGCCCGGCGATGGCAAGACCTATGCCGTCTCGGTGAAAAAGGGGCAGCAGGAGATTGCACTCAAGTGCGAGCCCTGCATCACCAGCGAGCATTTCCCCTTCCTCAAGCAGTCCATGCTCCGGGGAAGCGGCGTGGCCACCTTGCCCAACTACATGGTGATGGACGAGCTGCGATCGGGCGCGGTGCAGCGCGTGTGCCCGGACTGGACGGTGTCCGGCCTGGGCGACAGGCTGTACATCATCACGGCCGAGGACCGTCGGCCCTCGCATGCCGTCAAGGTGATGACCGAGTTCCTCAGGGCCAGCCTGCTGCGCTTCGTGGAGCAGGCCGGGGAGCCCGGGCCTTAGCGCCTCGGTTGTTCAGTTCTTCAGCTCTTCAGCTCTTCAGTTCTCCAGCGCAATCGCGTTGTCCGCGATCACCTTGCGCCACATCTGGCCGTCAGCGGCCAGGAAGTCGTCGAGCTGGGCCTGGGTCTGGGGCTTTCTGGCGGCCAGGGTCTGGTTGCCCAGGGCACTGGCGAACTCGGGGTTGAGCATGACCTTGTTGACGGCGGCCTGCAGGGTGTTGCGCGCGTCCGCGGGCGTGCCTGCGGGCACGGCAATGCCGAACCAGGTGGAGGCCCTGAAGCCGGGCACGCCCGATTCGGCAATGGTGGGCGTCTGCGGCAGGAACTGCGAGCGCTCCGGCCCGGTGGTGGCAATGGCCACCAGCTTGCCGGCCTTGATGTGGGGCAGGGAGGTGCCGGCCACGTCCACCATGAGCTGGGTGTCGTTGGCCATGAGGGCGGTGAGGGCCGGCGCGCTGCCGTTGAAGGGAATGTGGGTGGCGGCCACGTCCAGGCGGGACTTGATCAGCTCGGTGGTCAGCTGCAGCGGGTTGCCCAGGCCGACCGAGCTGTAGTTGAGCTTGCCCGCGTGGGCCTTGGAGTAGGCCTTGAGGTCGGCCACGTTCTTGATGCCGGTCTGGCTGTTGGTGACCAGCACCAGCGGGGCCTCGGCCAGGATGTTGGTGAGCTTCAGCTCCCGGTCGGGGTTGTAGCTCAGCTTCTTGTAGAGCAGGGGGTTGAGCACCATGCTGGCATTGCTGGCCAGCAGCAGGGTGTAGCCGTCGGCCGGCGAGCGCGCCACGGCCGAGGCGGCAATCATGGTGTTGGCGCCCGGCCGGTTCTCCACGACCACGGACTGCTTGAGCTCCGTGGACAGGTGCGTGGCCAGGGTGCGGGCCAGCACATCGACCGAGCCGCCCGGCGCATACGGGGCGATGAGCTTGATGGGCTTGCTGGGGTAGTCGGACTGGGCGAACCCGGGGGCTGCGGCTGCGGTGGCCGCAGCGGCAAGCAGCAATGCAATGGCCTTGTTCATGCGTTGTCTCCTTCTCTTTCGGTGTTGGCGGGTTCAGATCTTGCGCTGCGTCGCGCCCCAGTGGGCGTCACGCAGCTTTCTTTTGGCGATCTTTCCGTTGTCGTCGCGGGGCAGGCGCTGGAAGACGAAGCTGCGCGGCAGCTTGTAGGCCGCCAGCCGGCCGCGCAGCCATTCTTTCAGTTCCGCCTCGGGCAGTGTGCCTGACTGGCCGGGCTCGACCAGGGCCAGCAGCCGTTCGCCGTACTCGGCATCGGGCACGCCGATGACGGCGCAGTCTGCTATGCCGGGGTGCCTGAGCAGCTCGTTCTCTATCTCGGCCGGGTAGATGTTCACGCCGCCGGAGATCACCATGTCCGAGTCGCGGTCGCAGACGTAGAGAAAGCCTTCTTCGTCCAGGTAGCCCATGTCGCCCAGGGTGATCAGGCCGCCCTGGTCCATCTTGCGGCGGGCCTCTTCGTTGCCCTTGTAGGTGAAGTCGGCATAGGCGGGCTGGCGCACGTAGATCAGGCCCACCTCGCCCGTGGGCAGGCCCTGGCCCTGCCTGTCCAGGATGCGGACTTCGGCGTCCTGCAGCGGCAGGCCCGCGCTGCCCGGGTGGGTGAGGGCGTCGGCCGAGCCGATGAAGGTGACCAGGCCCGACTCGCTGGAGGCATAGGTCTCGTTGATGATGGGCCCCATCCACTCGATCATGGCCTTCTTGACCTCGGGCGCGCAGGGCGAGCCGGTGGAGGCGATGAAGCGCAGCGAGGAGATGTCGTAGCGCTCGCGCACTTCGCGCGGCAGCCTGAGCAGGCGCACGTACATGATGGGCACCATGTAGGCGGTGTCGATGCGGTGCTCCTGCACCAGCTGCAGGAAGCGCTCGGGGTCGAAGCGCTGCTCCAGCACCACCAGCTCGCTGAGCATGAGCGCGTTCTGGAAGTACAGGCTGGGTGCGCTGTGGTAGATGGGCGCGGTCAGCAGGGTGCGCGCGCCGGGCTGCAGGCCGTAGGCGGTGGCGATCAGCGCCTGGTTCACGGCCAGGCGCCGAGGCAGCTCTTCCACGGGAAACGCCTTGCGCAGCACGCCCTTGGGACGGCCCGTGGTGCCCGATGTATAGGCCATGTGGCCGCGCGGCGCGACCAGCGGGCCGTCGTAGGGTGCCTGGGCGGCCAGCCAGGTTTCGTAGTCCTGCTCCGGCTCGCGTGCGTGGGCGACGCGCCGGGGCAGGTCCGCATAGAGTTCGCCCTTGAGGCCGTCGAGCAGGTCCTGGCTGGTGATGAGGGCGCGGGCGCCGCTGTCGGCCAGGATGTAGTCGATCTCCGTGGCCGTGAAATGCCAGTTGACGGGGCAGTAGTAGATGCCCGCAATGCGGCAGGCATGGACCACGTCGGCGTATTCGATGCCGTTGCGCAGGAAGACGGCCAGCACGTCGCCTTCGGCCAGGCCCAGGCTGCGCAGGCCCTGGGCCAGCTGGCGGCCGCGCTGCTGCTGGGCGGCGCCGGTCAGCGTGCGCTGTTCGAAGACCAGGGTGGAATGGGGCGTGGCGGCGTTGCTCATGTGGGCGTGGCCTCCTGGTCCCCATCGTTGACGTTGGGCTGGTTGGCGGCCTTGGCCATCTGCCGGGCGCGCGCCCAGTCGGCATCGTCCCAGGCCTGGTATTCGGTGAAGTAGGCGCCATTGGCCAGGGCGTCGCCGCCGTCCAGCGTGATGGTCTGGCCGTTGAGCCAGGTGTTGCCCGGGGCCAGGATGAAGGCGGCCATGTTGCCGATGTCCTCGCCCGTGCCCAGGCGGCGCGTGGGGTTGTCCAGGCGGCGGCGGTCGGCCGAGTCCTCGTTGCCGTCGATCCTGGGGCGCAGGCGCTGGCTGGCGCCCTGGGTGGGAATCACGCCCGGCGCAATCGCGTTGAACCGTATGCGCTTGGGACCCCATTCCACGGCCAGCGATTTGGTCATGGCGTCCAGCCCGGCCTTGGACATGGCCGAGGGCACGACAAAGGGCGAACCCGTGTCCACCCAGGTGACGACGATGGACAGCACCGAGCCCGGCAGCCCTTCGGCGATCCAGCGGCGGCCCACGGCCTGGGTGACGTAGAAGGTGCCCCGGAAGACGATGTCCGATATGGCATGGAAGCCGTTGATGCTCAGGTCCTCGGTGCGGCTGACGAAGTTGCCGGCCGCGTTGTTGACCAGGCCCGTCAGGGGTCCGTGTTCGGCCCAGATGCGGTCGATGACGGTGTGCACGGCCTCGGGCTGGCGAATGTCGAGTTCATGCGCAAAGGCCTGCGCGCCCGTGTCGTTGTTCAGCATCTCGCAGGCCTGCTGCACCACGGAATGCCGCCGGCCGCACAGGTGAAGCTCGGCACCCAACTCCGCCAGCTTGGCCGCCATGGCCAGGCCCAGCCCCGTGCCGCCCCCGGTGATCAGGACGCGCTGGCCCTGGAATAGATTGGCTTCGAACATGCTTGTCTCCTTTTGCTTTCACTCTAGGGAGACAGGGGCGGCTGGCAAAGGACGGTGGTGGAACGCGGTTGGTTCCGTGGTGGAAACAATGGGCTTGTGTTTTGGGGCTGTGACCGCGGCTTGTCAGCGAGTGCAGGGATGCTTATGGCCACCTGTCGGGTGGCTATTTTTCGAGGCCGGGTCTCGGCCCGGCAGCCGACTGCCCTTTCTTGATTCGCCAAGAAAGGTCAGGTCAAAGAAGGCGACCGGTACGACTCACACTCATAGGTGACACATCAGTACAAGGACATGGGTAACAGATCCAAGCTTGGCAGCTGGAGCCAACAGCAGCCAAGGAGCGATCACCATGCCCTGGAAGGAGTGCGCACCCAT
>Ga0209238_1000027_pt1 | contig 71532 bp, 59 predicted proteins | sample GraSoi013_1_20cm_FD_185823 | JGI IMG/M metagenome (GOLD analysis project Ga0209238, IMG submission 185823) | Grasslands soil microbial communities from the Angelo Coastal Reserve, California, USA - Sample 10_02_2013_1_20cm (SPAdes) (version 2) | ecosystem: Environmental > Terrestrial > Soil >...
TCTGGGGCCGGTGCGACTGGGCTGCTTCAACGAAGAGGATGTGCGAGGACCCCAGAAGGACTATGTGAGCTTGAAGTGTTACCCATGTCTGTGAGCTGAGTTGTTACCCATGTCCTTGACACGTACAACCCGAATGTCCGCGACCCTCCGCTTCGCTGCGGGCAACCTGCGCTGACATACGGGGAGTGGGCATGGGGCGGGCCTTCGCTTCGCTCGGCCCGTTTTGTTCTTTTCAGCCCTCTGCTGTGAATCCCACGCGCTTGACGATGGGGCCCCATTTGGCGAGTTCGGACTGCAGCAGCGCGGCCAGTTCTGCGGGGGTGGAGGATTGGGCGTCCAGGCCGAAGGTGGCCAGGCTGTCCACCACGTCGGGCGTGGCCAGGGCCTTGCGCATGTGGCCGTTCAGGCGCTGCACGGTCTCGGCAGGCGTCTTGGCGGGCACGAAGAAGGCGAACCATTCGCTGTGCGCCATGTCCTTGTAGCCCTGCTCCACCAGCGTGGGCACCTGGGGTGCGAAGCGGCTGCGCTTGGCGCCGCTGACGCCCAGGATGCGCATCTTGCCGCCGGCCAGGTGCTGCAGCATGTCGCCCACGGGGCCGCAGACGGCGGAGACGTTGCCGCCCAGCATGTCCAGCAGCGCGGGCTGGGTGCCGCGGTAGCCGGCGTGCTTGAAGTCCACGCCGGCATGCTGGCCCAGCAGGGCGCCGATGAAGTGCGGCGTGGAGCCGGGAGCGGGCGAGCCGAAGTTGGCGCCTGCGGGGTTGGCCTTGGCCCAGGCGAAGAATTCGGGCACGGTGGTCACGCTGGCGGGCACGGCGGGGCCGACGGCAAAGCCGAAGTCGAAGATGCAGCCCACGGTGACCGGCGCCAGGTCGGCCACCGGGTCATAGGGCAGCTTCTTGTAGATGTGCGGGTAGATGGACAGCATGGACGTGGGCGTCTGCAGCAGGGTGGCGCCGTCTGCGGGCCGGCCCTTGACGTAGCTGATGGCGATCTGCCCGCCCGCGCCTGTGCGGTTTTCCACCACGGCGGTCTTGGCATAGCCCGACAGCTTGGTGCCCACGCGGCGGCAGATGGCGTCCGAGGTGCCTCCGGCCGCGAAGCCGGTGATGATGTTCAGGGTCTCGATGGGGCCCTGGGCCTGCGCCCAGGCCTGCTGGCCCAGGCTGGCCAGCAGCGCACCCGCTCCAGCGGTGCCCAGCCATTGGCGGCGGTCGATGTTCATGCGTATGTCTCCGGTTGAAATTGAAACTCTGGAAAAAACAGTGGGGGAACAGCGGGGAAATGCGTGCCAGCCCGGCGGCTTCAACTGTCGTCGCGCAGCCAGACCACCTGGCCCGAATGCGTGACCGCGCCCTGGTGGGCCGGGCGCACGGTGAGCGCGTATTTTTCCAGCACGCCGCCCAGCGGCGGGGCCTGGCGGCGCGCGGCGGCCGATTGTTCCAGGCGTGCGGCCAGTTCCGCCTCGCCGATTTCCACCGTGATGCTGCGCGCATCGGCGCGGGCGTCGATGGCGATGAGGTCGCCGTCGCGCAGCGCGGCAATGGGGCCGTTGTCGGCGGCCTCGGGGCCTGCGTAGCCGATGCACAGGCCGCGCGTGGCACCAGAGAAGCGCCCATCGGTCAGCAGGGCCACCTTGTCGCCCATGCCCTGGCCATACAGCAGCGCGGTGATGCCCAGCATCTCGCGCATGCCGGGGCTGCCGCGCGGGCCTTCGTTGCGGATGACGATGACATCGCCGGCCGCGTACTGCATGGCCTGCACGGCGGCCTGGGCCTGTTCCTCGGACTCGAAGACGCGCGCGGGGCCCCGGTGCACCAGGGTCTTGAGGCCGGCCGTCTTCAGCAACGCGCCATCGGGGCAGAGGTTGCCCTTGAGCACGGTCAGGCCACCGTCGCGCGTGATGGGATTGCCGGGCGTGCGCACCACCTCGCCATCGGGCGGCGCGGCATCGGCCAGTTCTTCAGCCAGGGTGCGGCCCGTGAAGGTGAGTGCATCGCCGTGGACAAAGCCCTGCTCCATCAGCGTGCGCAGGATCACGCCGGCGCCGCCGATGTAGTACACATCGCGCGCCAGGAAGCGCCCGCCGGGACGCAGGTCGGCGATCAGCGGCGTGCGCGCGAAGATCTCGGCCACGTCGTCCAGGTGGAAGCGGATGCCGGCCTCATGCGCGATGGCCGGCAGGTGCAGGGCGGCATTGGTCGATCCGCCCGTGGCGCTGACCACGGCGCAGGCATTCTCCAGCGCCCGGCGCGTGATGATGTCGCGCGGCAGCGGGCCGCCGCCTTCGGCGCTGGCCCACACGGCCTGCATGAGCTGGCGCGCGGCGCGGCGCATCAGCGGTGCGCGCTCGCTGAACACGGCGGGCACCATGCTGGAGCCGATGGGCGCCAGGCCCAGCGCCTCGCTCACCATGCCCATGGTGTTGGCCGTGAACTGGCCTGCGCAGGCGCCGGCCGTGGGCAGGCAGGCGCGGCTCATGGCCTCCAGGTCCTGCGCCGTGGCGGTGCCGGCCAGCACCTGGCCGATGGTCTCGTAGGTATCGACCACGTTCAGGTCGCGCCCGTGCACGCCGGGCGCCTGCCCCGGCAGGGCCGAGCCGCCATGCACGAAGACGCTGGGCACATTGCAGCGCACCATGCCCATCATCAGCCCCGGCAGGTTCTTGTCGCAGGCGCCGATGGCGAAGATGCCATCCCACTGGTGGCCGCGCACCGAGGCCTCCACGCTGTCGGCGATCAACTCGCGCGAGACCAGCGAAAACCGCATGCCCGAATGCGCCATGGTCAGCCCGTCGCTGACCGACACCACCGGGCATTCATGCGGCGTACCGCCCCCGGCATAGATGCCGGTCTTGGCATGCTGGGCCTGGTCGCGCAGGTTGAGGTTGCAGGGGCTCATCTCCCCGCCCGTGTGGAACACGCCGATGTGCGGGCGCTCTATGTCTTCGTCGTCCTGGCCCAGGGCATGCAGGAAGCTGCGCGTGGTGGCACGGATGGTGCCGGAGCGGATCAGGGCGGAGCGAAAGGGCGTGGGCTTGGGCGTGGGCTTGGGCGTGGGCTTGGGCGTGGCCGCTGCCGGGCTGCTGCCGGTGGTGCTGGTTGTGGCGGTGGAGGCGGCCAGCGATGCGGAGGCGCTGGACTCGGAAAAGACGTTGTCGGGGGAGGCAGGTTTCTGGTTCATACGCGGGACGGAAAACAGCCGCCCACCATAGCGGGGTCTGCGGATTTCCCTATGAGCATTTACACCAGATCGTGTCGCCCGGGAGTCGCCGCCCTGCAAGCCGCCTCGGTGCCGGCAGGATGAAAAAAAGGCCCCGGAGAAAATCCCGGGGCCTCAAAACCGATGCCAGCCCGCGCTGCAGCGGACCAGGCATCGTGCACAACAACTGCGCTGTACTCCTGAATCAATCCATCCAACCGGCCCCTCAGCGCGGCACCAGGAACGTGCTGTGCGCCTGCTTGGAAAGCGCCGGGTCACCCACCGCCGTGGCCGTGATCTCCACGCCGTGCGAGCCAGGGCCGGCCGCGCCATAGGGCGCCTGCAGCCGCACCACGACCCAGCGGTCCTGGGCCGCGCCCACGTCCACCTCGGTCTCCGAAGCCACGCGCAGGCCCTCGATGCCCGAGGCCGTCAGCACATAGCGCTGGTCCTGCTCCGTGGCATTGCCGATCTGCACGCGGTAGATGTTCTCGATCTGGCCGCCGGCCACGATGCGCGACAGCGTGCCCCGGTCGCGCACCACGTCCACCTTGAGCGGCGTGCGCAGCGCCAGGCTAGCCACCATGGCCGTGGAGATGGCCACCAGCGCCGTGCCGTAGATGAGCACGCGCGGGCGGAAGATGCGGCGCACCAGCTCGCTCTGGCGCCAGCCCCGGGCCACGCCGTTCTGCGTGGACAGGCGGATCAGCCCGCGCGGGTAATGCATGCGGTCCATGACGCTGTTGCAGGCGTCGATGCACAGGCCGCAGCCGATGCATTCGTACTGCAGGCCGTCGCGTATGTCGATGCCCACCGGGCAGACCTGCACGCACAGCGTGCAGTCGATGCAGTCGCCAAGCCCCTGGGCCCGGTAGTCCACCCCCTTGTGGCGCGGGCCGCGCGATTCGCCGCGCGCGGTGTCGTAGGTGACGACCAGGGTGTCCTTGTCGAACATGGCGCTCTGGAAGCGCGCATAGGGGCACATGTGCTTGCAGACCTGCTCGCGCAGGAAGCCCGCGTTGCCGTAGGTGGCCAGCGCATAGAACAGCACCCAGAAGATCTGCCATGCGCCGGTCAGCGCCAGCACCTCGGGCAGCAGGCTGCGGATGGGCACGAAGTAGCCGACGAAGGTCAGCCCCGTCCACAGCGAAATCAGCAGCCACAGCGCATGCTTGCCGCCGCGCCGTGCGATCTTCTCCGCGCCCCAGCCGCTGCCGTCCAGCCGCAGCCGCGCGCTGCGGTCGCCCTCCAGACGGCGCTCCACCCACATGAACAGCTCGGTGTAGACCGTCTGCGGGCAGGAAAAACCGCACCACAGCCGCCCGGCCACCGTGGTGAACAGGAACAGCGCCAGCGCCGAGACGATGAGCAGCACCGCCAGGTAGATGAAGTCCTGCGGATACAGCAGCCAGCCGAAGACGTAGAAGCGCCGCTGCTCCAGGTCGAACAGCAGGGCCTGCCGGCCATGGATCTGCAGCCAGGGAATGCCATAGAAGAACAGCTGCGTGAGCCAGACCATGGCCCAGCGCCAATGGGTGAAGCGCCCCGTGATGGAGCGCTGCTGGATCTTCCTGCGCGATTCGAACAGCGGGGAATCCGCGCTGGCATCGGCGATGGGAATCACCTTGCGTGGCGCGGGCCGCGGCCGGGGGGCTGCGGCGGTTTCATCGGGAAGCGGTTTCGGTCGTTCTGACATGCGGGGCCTTCGCCCCGGCCGGTGCGCCCTTGATGCGGGCTTGTCATGAATTGCCGGGGACTGCCTGGACTATGCCCAGCGCCCTGCCCCGGCGGTAGCAGCAGATGCAGCGGATTCGACCGTATCAGATGGCGGGTCAGGCCTGTGGCGAGCGCAGCGCCGCAACGGCAAGCCGCAGCCCCCACAGCACCAGGCACAGACCCAGCAGCGCCGTCAGCGTGCCGATGCGCACATCGGCCTGGAGCACGCCCCAGCGGCTGAAGATCTCCGTCCAGTCATGGTCGCCGCCGCCCACCAGCGGCAGCACCTGGGCGCGCGCGTCCTTCATGTAGTGGGCCACGTTCATGAGGCTCTCCCCCAGCCACATCAGCGCGGCAATCCAGCCCGTGCGCTGGCCCTGCCTGTGGAAATGGCGCATGAACAGGGCCGGGAACAGCAGCTGGAACAGCGTGCCGCCGTAGACCGAGAGATGCTGCGAGAACAGGGCCACCAGCGGATGCCCGGCTTCGTGCAGTGCCAGGTTGGCGTTGTCCAGCAGCAGCAGCCAGTGGCCCTGGCTGAAGAAGTGGCCCCAGATGATCCAGGCGGCAAAGGCCGTCAGCGCGATGGCGGCAGGCCGGGTGACCGGCTGCCACTCGATCTGCCCGTCCAGCGCATCGCCGCGCTTCATCGCGCCTGCCCTGCAGGTTGTGGGTGCGGGTGCTGGTGCTGGTGCTGGTGCGTTTGCGCACCGGGGCAAGGGGCAGGCAGGAAAGGCATGTCGGCAGGATTGGGCTAGGCAGCAATGGCAAGAGGATGGCAGGACTCTGGCCGCGATCTTCCCACGGCTCCCCCGGCTCGCCGGAATGCCGTCCTGCGCCGCCATCCATGCACGCGAGGTTCTGGCACAGTCGGGCATCCGCATCTTCAAGCCAAGGAACGTCCGCACCATGAACCTGCGCCCCCTATTGCATGACCTTGTCCGCCAACATGGCCTGGACCGCAAGGCCGCCGTGCAGCTGTTTGCACTGGCGGGATTCGAGCAGGAACCGGCTGCGCTCAGAACCCGCCTGTGGCCCGTGGTGGCCTTGCTGGGCGCGGCGCTGGGCGGGCTGGGCATCGTGCTGTGGATTGCCGCCAATTGGGAGAGCATGGGCCGCATGCAGCGCTTTGCCCTGCTGCAGGGCTTTGTGCTCGTGATGTGTCTTGGCGCGGCATGGCGCGCGGCGGCGCGCGTGCCGCTGTCGGTGCTGGCGCTCCTGGGCACGGGTGCGCTGTTCGCCTTTTTCGGGCAGACCTACCAGACGGGAGCAGACCCCTGGCAGCTGTTTGCGCTGTGGGCAGCGCTGACCCTGCCGCTGGCCCTGGCGGCCCGCAGCGATGGCGTCTGGGTGCCCTGGGTGGTGGTTGCCATGACGGGCATTGCGCTGTGGGCGCAGGCCCATACGCCGCAGTTCTGGGAGGTGGAGTCGCGCGACCTGGGCGTCCATGCCGTGGCCCTGGGCGCCGCCCTTGCCGTCACCGCGGTCATGGCACCGGCCCTGCGGCGCTTCACGGGCGCCGGGCTGTGGGCCTTGCGCGGCGCGGGCGCGCTGGCGCTGGCGATGATCACCTCCACCGCCATCAGCGGGCTGTTCCACAGCACGGTGGCGCCGCAGTACCCGCTGGGGCTGGTGCTGCTGGCAGGCGCGGCGGCGCTGGCGGGCCTGCGCAGGCATTTCGATATCTTTTTGCTCAGCGGTGCGGCGCTGGGCCTGAACGTGCTGCTGGTGTGCGGCCTGGTCTACCTGCTGCTGGAGAAACTGGGGGCGGACTTCACGGGCATGCTGCTGCTCGTCGGCCTGGGCGCTGCGTGCCTGCTGGCGGCCACGGTCAGCCTGGTGCTTCGAATGTCACGCAACGCGGAAGGAGGCCTTCAATGAGCCACGAATACGACACCCTGCTGCGCCAGGCCGTGGACCAGGGCATCCTGCCGCCTGCCGCCTTGCAGGACCGCCGCCCTGCCGCCAGCGACCGCCATTGGGCGGTGGTGCTGCTCACGGCGCTGGGCGCCTGGCTGGCCCTTCTGCCCTTGCTGATTCTGTTTGCGTTTGCCCTGTCAGACTGGATAGAGCGCGGCGCCGGCACCTATGTGATCGGCGCCATGATGCTGGCCGCAGCCGTGGCCGTGCTGCGCGCCGAGGAGCTGCCCGTCTTCCTGGAGCAGCTGGCCCTGCCTGCCATGCTGACCGGCGCCGGCCTGCTGGGCTTTGGCTTGGCGCGCGACCTGTCGGGGCAGGCTGCGGGCGCGATAGGCCTGGCCATTGCGCTGGCCTGCACGGCCGCCATTCCAAGGCCCTGGCTGCGCGTGCTGCTGGGCGCCGCCTGCGCGCTGCTGTTTTGCACCATGCTCTGGCCGGACAACGATCCATCCACCCTGTACGCAGGCCTGCCGACCTGGGTCATCGTGCATGCGGCGCTGCTGCTCTGGATGCTGCTGCTGGCAGCCCAGTGGCGCGCGCTGGGGCAGTCTGCGGCACAGACCCGCATGGCGGCGGCGCTGGAGCCCTTTGCCACGGGCTGGCTGCTGGCGGTGCTGGCTGGCCTGGCCTTTCTGTCCGGAAGGAGCTTCATGGTGGCCGGCGCGCTGGGCGGCGGCCTGGCGGGCGAGCTGGCGCAGGAAGCCGCCCCGAACATCTCCATGGGCGTTCTGACGCAGGCCGGCTCGGCCGTGCTGGCCCTGGCAGCCGCCTGGTTCGCCCAGCGCGCATGGCCCACGCTGCGGCAGCCGCGCGCCGCCGTGGCTGCCGTGGTGCTGGCCGTGCTGAGTGCCTTCCTGCCCTGGCTGGGCGCCTGCCTGCTGGCGCTGGCGGTGACCGGCACCAGCGGCCGCTGGCGGCAGGCCGCAGCGGCCGCCCTGGCTGCGGCCTGGATCGTGGGCAGCTTCTACTACCAGCTGGCCTGGCCATTGGCGACGAAGGCCATGGTGCTGGCCGGCTGCGGCGCCTTGCTGGGCCTGCTGGCCTGGGCAGGGCCGCGCGCCGCAGCCCTGCCAGGCAGCGCGGAGACCGCCGCCGCATCGGGCGCCGTGCCCCTGCAGCGCTGGGCGCCGTGGCTGGTGGTGCTGACGGCGGCCTGCACGCTGGCGGTGGCCAATATCGGCATTGCGCAGAAGGAGCGCACCATCGCCCAGGGCCGCAAGGTGTTCGTGGAACTGGCGCCGGTGGACCCGCGCTCCCTGATGCAGGGCGACTACATGCGCCTGAACTTCCGCCTGCCTTCCGAGGACAGGGACGTGGAGAAAGAGAACCTGCGCAGCGGACGCCTCTACGCCATCGGCAAGCTCGATGAGCAGGGCGTGGTGCAGTGGCTGCGCACCGGCACGGCCAGCGAGCCGCTGGCGCCCGGCGAGCAGCGCTTTGAACTCACCCCGCGCGGCGGCCGGTGGACGCTGGTGACCGATGCCTGGTACTTCCGCGAAGGCGATGGCCAGCGCTGGGAGCAGGCCCGCTACGGCGAGTTCCGCGTGGAGCCCGACGGGCGTGCGCTGCTGGTGGGCATGGCCGATGCGCAACTGCGCCCCATCGTGCCCTGAGTGCAGCTCACTCGAAACTGTCGCCCTCGGCCAGCGGCGCATGCCGGTAGCTGGCCGGCGTGCGACTGAGCTTGACGGGCGCGCCCAGGCCCCGGTAGCCGCCCTCCATCTCCACCACCATCTCGCGGTGCAGGGTGTGGGGGTGGTTGAGCGCCGCGTCCACGCCCAGCACGGGCGCGGCGGGCACGCCGATGGCCATCAGCGCATCGGCCAGCGCGGGGCCGTCGCTGGCCTGCAGGGCCTGCTCCAGCAGCGGCTTGAGCGCATCGCGGTGGTGCGAGCGCTGGCCGGCCGTGGCAAAACGCTCGTCGGCCACCAGTTGCGGGCATCCCAGGTGCTCGCACAGCAGGCGGAACTGGCGGTCGTTGCCCACGGCCAGGAAGACCGGCGTGGTGCCCGTGGCAAAGCTGTCGTAGGGATAGATGTTGGGATGGGCGTTGCCCGAGCGCCCCGGCGTCCTGCCGCTCATGAACCAGTTGCCCGCATGCGGGTGCAGCAGCGAGATGCCGCTGTCGTACAGCGAGACATCGACCAGCTGGCCCAGACCGCTGCGCTGGCGCTCCTGCAGCGCCAGCAGCACGCCGATGACGCCATTCATGCCCGTGACCATGTCCACCACGGGCAGGCCCACGCGCAGCGGATCGCCGCCGGCCTCGCCGTTGACGCTCATCAGCCCCGTCATGGCCTGGATGGCCGCGTCATAGCCGGGCCAGGCGCCCAGCGGGCCATCGGCGCCGAAGCCGCTGACGCGGCACCAGATGAGGCGCGGAAAGCGCTCGCGCACCTGCTCCCAGCCAATGCCCCATTTCTCCATGGTGCCGATCTTGAAGTTCTCCACCACCACGTCGGCCTGCTCCATCAAAGCCAGCACGGCCTGCTGCCCTTCAGACTGCGACAGGTCCAGGAACTGCAGCCGCTTGTTGCGGTTCAGGCCCCGGTAGTAGGAGGACACACCGTCCTGGAACGGCGGCCCCCAGGCGCGCGTATCGTCGCCCTGCGGCGGCTCCACCTTGAGAACGTCGGCGCCGTGGTCGCCCAGGATCTGGCCGCACAGCGGGCCACCAAGAATGCGGGAGAGGTCGAGGACACGGATGCCCTGAAGGGCACCATTGGCTCTGCTCATAAAGTTTCTTTCTTCATTGGCACAAGGTGCAAGACTGGCGTGCTTCAAGCCACCGGGGCGCCCAGCAAGGGCCGCCCCGCAGCGAAGGCGCCGTCCCACTCCCGCGTGCGAGAGAGGGGGAAGCGGCGTAGCCGCTCAGGGGGTGTTCTCCATCTGTTCAGTCGAGCTTCGCGCCGGAGGCATCGACCACGGCCTTCCACTTGGTCACTTCCTGCGCGATGAAGGTCGACAGCCCCGCTGGCGACAGATCCGATGCCGGCTCCAGCCCCTGGTCGGCAAAGGTCTTGCGGATGCGCTCGCTGCTCAGGGCCTTGCGGAAGGCCGCGTTCAGCGTCTCGATGCGGTCGGCCGGCGTGCCGGCAGGTGCCACCACGCCGAAGAACACGCTCACGTCGTAGCCGGGCAGGCCCTGCTCGGCGATGGTGGGGATGTCGGGCATGGCCTGGGAGCGCTTTTCCGTGGCCACGCCAATGGCCTTGAACTTGCCGGCCTTGATGTAGGGCATGGCGGTGAGGATGTCGGTGAAGGTCATGTTCACCTGCCCCGCCAGCAGGTCGTTGAGCGCCGGGCCCGTGCCCTTGTACGGGATGTGCTGCAGCGAGGTGCCGGCCATCTTGTTGAACAGCACGCCCGCCAGGTGCGAGGAGGCGCCGTTGCCCGAGGACGCATAGTCCAGGCTGCCCGGCTTGGCCTTGTCCTGCGCGATCAGCTCCTGCACGGTGGTGGCCTTGGTCGCCGGATTGACCACCAGCACATTGGGCAGGTGGCCCACGCGGATGATGGGCGCGAAGCTGGTCTGCGGGTCGTAGTTGATCTTGCGGTACAGGTGCTTGTTGATGGCCAGCGGCCCCGAGGTGCCGAACATGATGGTGTAGCCGTCGGGCCTGGCGCGGGCCACGAAGTCGGCGCCGATGTTGCCGCCCGCACCGGCCTTGTTCTCCACGATCACGCTCTGGCCCAGCGTCTCGGTCAGCGATATCGCCAGCGTGCGGGCCATGGCGTCCGTGGGCCCGCCGGGCGGGAAGGGAACGACGAAGCTGATGGGCCGCTCGGGAAAGCGCTCGGCCAGTGCGGCGGCCGGCAGCGCGGCGGTGGCGGCGAGCGCACAGGCCCACAGGAATCGGCGTTTCTGGAAAGACGGCTTCTGGTCAGTGCAAGGCATGGTGTTTGTCTCCGGTACTTGTGCGGTCATCCCTGTGGACGGGATGTGTGTTCTGGGTCGGTGCGGTCGATGGGCTCAGCGTGTCCAGCCTTCGGGCAGGTCGCCTGCCGCCAGCGGGTCGCGCGGCAGCACGCGGTGCAGCAGCACCAGCTGGGCCCAACGCATGCGTTCGGCACTGCGTGTGCAAGAGGCTTCCCAGGCCATGGCCGTGGCCGTGAAGCAGTGGTACAGGCCCGAAGCGGCGGCGCGCGCCAGGCGGTCACCACCCTCCTCGGCCGCGCGCAGGGCCAGGGCCGCAGCCTTGTCCATGCTGGCCGACAGTGCGGCCTTGAAGTCCGTGGCCGCCTCGGTCTGGGCCAGCAGCTGGGCTGCGTGGTCGCGCAGCACGGGCAGCGAGCCTTCGCGCTTGATGGCGCGGATCACGTCCAGCGCCACGATGTTGCTGGTGCCTTCCCAGATCGATCCCAGGTGGGAGTCGCGCACCAGGCGCGGGTCGCTCCACTCCTCGATGTAGCCGCATCCGCCGCGCACTTCCATGGCATCGCCCGTGACCTTGCGCGCGTCCCGGCAGGCGCGGAACTTGATCATGGGCGTGAGGATGCGCAGCAGCGCGTAGGCGCCGTCTTCGCCTGCGTCCGAACGCTGCAGCGCCTGGGCCGTCTGCAACACCATGGTGCGGGCCTGCTCGGAGTAGATGCGCAGCTTGTCGAGCTGGCGCTGCATCAGCGGCATGTCCTGCAGGGCCTTGCCGAAGGCGCGGCGCTCGCGCGCCACGTACTCGGCCTCGGCCACGGCGCGGCGCATCAGCCCGGCCGAGCGCACGCCGTTGGACAGGCGCGAGTTGTTCACCATGTCGGCCATCTGCACGAAGCCCCGGCCCTGCTCGCCCACCAGGTAGGCGACGGCGCCGTCGAGCACGATCTCGCCGCTGGCCATGGAGCGCGTGCCCAGCTTGTGCTTGAGGCGCACGATGCGGTAGTGGTTGGCCGAGCCATCGTCCAGCCGGCGCGGCAGCAGGAACAGCGAGATGCCCTTCATGCCAGCCGGCGCGCCTTCCACGCGCGCCAGCACCATGGCGAAGTCGGCATCGGGGTTGGAGCAGAACCACTTGTCGCCCGACAGGCGCCAGCTGCCGTCGGCGGCCGGGCGGGCCAGCGTCTGGGTGTTGGAGATGTCGGAGCCGGCAGCCTGCTCGGTCATGAACATGGCGCCCTGGGCCTGGTCCTCGAAGCGCAGCTGCGTCATGCGCGGCCAGTACTTTTCGACCAGGGCCGGCTCGCCGTACTTGCGCAGCGTGCGCGCCAGCGAGTCCGTCATGGACAGCGGGCAGCACAGGCCGAACTCGGCCTGCACGAACAGATAGGTCAGCGCGTACTTGGCCAGCGGCGGCAGCTTGCCATCCCATCCCAGCACGCCCGTGCGGTGCGACATGACGGCCAGGCCGAACTCGCCATAGGCAATGCGCTCCATCTCCACATAGGCCGGGTGCTTGACGATGCGCTGCGCATCGCGCCCCGTGCGGTCGCGGTGCTCCAGCTCGGGCGGGTTGCGGTCGGCGGTCAGTGCCCATTCATCGATCTCGCGGCCGGCCAGCGCACCCATGCGCTCCAGATAGGGCTGCAGGTGCGCGTTCACCTCGGGCGGCAGGTACAGCGCCAGCAGGGGCTGCAACTGCGAATCGGTGGTGTACAGGTTGCTGCCGTGGCGGTCGGGCACGGCCTGGAAAGCCTGGGCGGGGGAAGACTGCATGGCGGCCAGCGCCTGCGGTTCGGGGTTCATGGTCTGTCTCCTGTGCGGGAACCGGGCCCGGGCGCATGGGCTCCGGGTCTTGGGGATGCCCCCATTCTTGGAAACAGTTCTATTCGAGTCAAATATTGATAACGTATTGATCAATAGTCAAACCGGATAGAACGCCATGGAGCTGAGACAACTGAGGTACTTTCTGGTGCTGGCCGAGGAGCTGCACTTCAGCCGCGCAGCCCAGCGCCTGTCCATCTCCCAGCCGCCGCTGAGCGTGGCCATCCGCCAGTTGGAGGAAGAGTTGGGCGCCCAGCTGTTCGAGCGCACCAGCAAGGAGGTGCGGCTCACGGCCGCCGGCAAGCACCTGCGCGTGCAGGCCCAGGACATCATGGAACAGGCCCAGCGCGTGCGCCAGGACATGCGCGCCATCGCCGACGGCGTGCAGGGCCGCATCCGGCTGGGCTTTGTGGGTTCGGCCATCTACCGCGGGCTGCCCGAGGCGCTGGAGAGCTTTCGCGCCCGGCACCCGCTGGTGCGCATCGACATGCTGGAGCTCAACAGCGCAGAGCAGATCGCCGGCCTGCAGCAGGAACGCCTGGACCTGGGCCTGCTGCACGCCACGCGCCCCGCGCCCGGCCTGCAATCACACACCCTGGTGAGCGAGCCCTTCATGGCCTGCCTGCCCGCAGGCCATGCGCTGGCCGGCCAGCGCACGCTGCAGGTGCGCCAGCTGGCGGGTGAGCGCATGGTGCTGTTCTCGCGCCAGGTCTCGCCCGACTACCACCAGCAGATCTGGCAGATCTGCCAGAGCGAAGGCTTCACGCCCGACCTGCACCACGAGGTGCGGCACTGGCTGTCCGTGCTGTCCATGGTGTCGCTGGACCAGGGCGTGTCCCTGGTTCCGTCCTGTCTGCAGCGCGTGGGCTTTCCGGGGCTGGCCTTCGTGCCCATCCAGGGCCGGCACCCGCAGTCGCAGATGCAGGCCATGTGGCATCCGGGCCATGTGCAGCCCCTGGTCGAATCGCTGCTGGCCCACCTGCGCGACAGCGTGCGCAGGCTGGGGCAGCAGCCATAAACGCCACACCCTTGCTCAGTTCACCATGTCCACAACTGGCGTGGCCCAAAAGCGAGGGACACCGAGCAAGGGCCGCCCCGCCGCCAGGGTGTCGTCCCCCTTGCAGGGGGAAGCCGCATAGCGGCTCAGGGGGTTTCCAACTTCATTCAAGGAGCTGCCTGAGAACGTACGGCAGGATGCCGCCGTGCTTGTAATAGTCCACCTCGATGGGTGTGTCTATGCGCAGCTTGACCACCACGGTCTGCTTGCTGCCATCGGCACGCGTGATCACCAGCTGGGCCTCGCTTTGCGGTGCCAGGTCGGCGGCGGGAATCACTTCCACGAACTCCTCGCCCGTCAGGCCCAGGGTCTGCCAGCTGTCCGTGCCCAGGAACTGCAGCGGCAGCACGCCCATGCCCACCAGGTTGGAGCGGTGGATGCGCTCGAAGCTGCGCGCCACCACGGCCTTGATGCCCAGCAGCTGCGTGCCCTTGGCGGCCCAGTCGCGGCTCGATCCCGTGCCGTATTCCTCGCCCGCGAAAATCACGGTGGCGCGGCCCTCGGCCTGGTACTTCATGGCCGCGTCGTAGATGGGCATCTTGGTGACCTGGCCCGTGCCGTCGCGGTACAGCGTCAGGCCGCCCTCCTCGCGCGAGCCATCGGCCTGTGCCGGAATCATCAGGTTCTTGATGCGCACGTTGGCAAAGGTGCCGCGCATCATCACCTCATGGTTGCCGCGCCGCGAGCCGTAGCTGTTGAAGTCGGCCTTTTGCACGCCGTGGGCCAGCAGCCACTGGCCTGCGGGCGAGCTTTCCTTGATGGAGCCGGCCGGCGAGATGTGGTCGGTGGTGATGGAGTCGCCGAACAGCGCCATCACGCGCGCGCCGTGCACCACGTAGGGGTTGGAGCCTTCGGCGCCGGCGGCACCGGCGGCAGGCGCTTCCAGCTCAAGCCGGAAGCCGTCGAAGAACGGCGGCTCGGCGATGTAGGTGCTCTCGGGCCAGGTATAGGTGGCGCCCGTCACGCCGTGGATCTTTTCCCAGAGCTTGCCGGGCTCGGAGCGCACCTTCTCGTAGTTCTCGCGGAAGGCCTTGCCGTTCATGGCGTACTTCATCAGCGCGTGGATCTCTTCGCTGGTCGGCCAGATGTCGCCCAGGTAGATGTCACGGCCGTTCTTGCCCTGGCCCACGGGCTCGGTCATCAGGTCGCGGCGCACCGTGCCGGCAATGGCATAGGCCACGACCAGGGGCGGGCTGGCCAGGAAGTTGGCCTTGATGTTGGGGTGGATGCGCGCCTCGAAGTTGCGGTTGCCCGACAGCACGGCCGCGCAGACCAGGTCGTTGCTGGTGATGGCCTCGTTGAGCTCCGGCGTGAGGTCGCCCGCGTTGCCGATGCAGGTGGTGCAGCCGTAGCCGGCCAGCGCAAAGCCCAGCTTTTCCAGGTAGGGCAGCAGGCCGGCCTCGGTCAAATACTCGGTCACCACGCGCGAGCCCGGCGCCAGAGAGGTCTTGATGTGCGGCTGCACCGTGAGCCCGGCCTTCACCGCCTTCTTGGCCAGCAGGCCGGCGGCCAGCATCACGCTGGGGTTGGAGGTGTTGGTGCAGCTGGTGATGGCGGCAATCAGCACGTCGCCGTTGGCGATGCTCAGGCGCTTGGGCGGCGTAGGGGCATCGACCGGTGCCTCGCTGTGGGCGGCCTCCAGCTTGGGCTTGTTGGCCTCCATCTCGGCCAGCGAGCGCTGCGCGCCGGGCGGATGGGCCGGCGTCTCGGGCGCCACCTCGCCCTCGCCGCCACCGCCTACGGGAAAGCTCCGGCCCAGCCGTTCGATCGGCTGGTTGAACCCGTTGTGCGCCGCAGGGGCACTGAACAGCTCATCGAACTTGGACGACACATTGCCCAGCTCGATGCGGTCCTGCGGGCGCTTGGGTCCGGCCAGGCTGGGCGCCACCGTGCCCAGGTCCAGGCGCACCACATGCGAGTAGTCGATCTCGCCGGCGGCCGGCACGCCAAACAGTTCCTGCGCGCGGAAATAGCCCTCGAAGGCCTCGATCTCGGCCTTGCTGCGGCCCGTGCCCTTGAAGTAGTCGATGGTTTTTTCATCGACGGGGAAAAAGCCCATGGTGGCGCCGTACTCGGGCGCCATGTTGCCGATGGTGGCGCGGTCGGGCAGCGCCAGGGTGCGCGTGCCTTCGCCGAAGAACTCCACGAACTTGCCCACCACCTTCTCGCGGCGCAGGATCTCGGTCACCGACAGCACCAGGTCCGTGGCCGTCACGCCCTCGCGCAGCTGGCCCGACAGCTCGAAGCCCACCACATCGGGCGTGAGGAAGTACACCGGCTGGCCCAGCATGGCCGCCTCGGCCTCGATGCCGCCCACGCCCCAGCCCACCACGCCGATGCCGTTGATCATGGTCGTGTGGCTGTCCGTGCCCACCAGGGTGTCGGGGTAGTGCACGCCGTCCCTGGTCTTGTGCACGCCGCGCGCCAGGTACTCCAGGTTCACCTGGTGCACGATGCCGAAGCCCGGCGGCACCACGCCGAAGGTGTCGAAGGCCTGCATGCCCCACTTCATGAACTGGTAGCGCTCCTTGTTGCGCTGGAACTCCAGCTTCATGTTCAGGTCCAGCGCCTTCTTGGTGCCGAAGTAGTCCACCATGATGGAGTGGTCCACCACCAGGTCCACGGGCACCAGCGGCTCGATGGACTTGGGCTTCTTGCCCAGCCTGGCGGCCGTGCTGCGCATGGCGGCCAGGTCGGCCAGCAGCGGCACGCCCGTGAAATCCTGCAGCACCACGCGCGATACCACGAAGGGGATCTCGTCCACGCGCTCGGCCTGGGGCTTCCAGTTCGCCAGCTGCTCCACATGCTCGCGCGTCACCTTGTTGCCATCGCAGTTGCGCAGCACGGACTCCAGCACGATGCGCAGCGACACGGGCAATCGCCGGACCTGTGGATATTGCCTTGCCAGTTCAGGCAGGGAGAAGAACTTGCCCTTCTTGCCCCCCGCCGCAGCAAAGGACTTGAGGGTGTTTTCATATTCGTGGCGCATCGTGAGACTCCTGGATGAAACTCTGGGAAGGCACATGCGCGCCGCCTTTTCCGGGCTGCTGGGCATGCACCAAGACTCTGATTTCCATTGTGCCCAGAAGTGCCCGCGGATGCTGTGGTCCATTGGCGATAGTCACACGCGGACAACGCTGTCCGCGCGGAAAAAGCGGCAGGCTTTCACGGGGCTGTCATCGAACCGGCCACAGGCTCTGTGCCACAATCCGCTCCAACCCCCTGTCACGGGGCCGGTGCTTGAAAACACCTTTGAAGAATAGCGGAGCGGCCTCCCCGATAGCGAGGCCTTGTCACGTCTGATTTGCTTGGATCGTGGGCGCTTGCCTGCATCCGAACGGTTTGGGACGGGATGGGGCTCACCGCAAGGCTGCCCGCACGACTATTCTCGTGTTTTCAACATCCCGTCCACCATTGCTGTGCTTGAAAACCCGGCCTGGTGGTTCAGTCTCGAATAGGAGCACGGAACCATGTACATCGCATCCCTCTCGATGGCCCGCCTCACCTTTGCACGGAGAGCCGAGCCATGACACCCAGACCCCCACCCAGCGCCGAGCATTTCACCCAGGTCGTGACCGAGGTGGACCGCCTGGTGCAGCAAGGCTGTGCCGAGATCTCGGCACTCTCCCGCATGGCCCTGCTGTGGCTGGAAACGCCCGAGACCAGCAACCGCCTGGACGTGCTCGCCAGCGCCCTGCGCACCATCCGCAACAGCGCCGACATGCTGGCCAGCGAAACCAGCGGCGAAGTCGTCGCCGTGGGCTGCTCCCACCACGTCAAAAGCAGCACAGCCCCCTGAACCGGGCCGAGCGCAGCAAAGGCCCGCACCAGCCCCCCCGTATGCCAGCGCCTGCGTCGGGCCGCCTGCGGGGTTGCAGTCCTGCCGAAGGACAGGACTGCCTCGTGATCTGACTCGCCGTGATTGTTTGAACGTAGCGCGCAGCGCGAAGTGAGTTTCACGGCGAACCCCGCAGGCGGCCCGACGCAGGTTGCCCCGCAGCGCAGCGAAGGGGTCGCGGGCATCCGGGTCGTCTTTCTTTGGCCTACCTTTCTTTGACGAATCAAAGAAAGGTAGGTCGGCTGCCGGGCCGAGACCCGGCCTCGAAAAAACACCCCCCGGCAGGGGCAGAAACAGTCCCATCACCCGACAACCACGGACCGCGCACCGCCAACCACATCCCGCGTGCGCCTCAACCCAGTCCACTGCAACTCAGCCAACACCACAACCACCAGCGCCTGCCCCAACACCCACGCCACCCCCCAGGCAGACAACCCCAACCCACCAAACGCCAACAGCGCAACACAGCCCACAGCCCACCCCAAATTCCCCACAACCACCAGCCCGATCAACCGCCGCGGCACAGGCGAGCGCGCCGCCATCCACGCAGCCAGCAGCGCATAGCCCAGCAAAAACCAGCCTGTGGACTGCAGCAGCGCCAGAGGCAACCCCGTCACATCCGACAGCGGCTGCCCCGCCACCAGTTGCAAGGCGCCCGAGGCGGCGCAGGAAGCAGCATCGGCCCACATCACGCGGGGCAGGAAACGGGGGGAAGCAAACATCGACATGGCGAACTCCTTGAGAGCAACAGGCACACACCGTGCATGCCATGGACTGCATGGTCCGCCGCAGGCTGCACAGGGTCGATAACCTCGCAGGTCATGGCCGGCACGCCGGCCCCGCCGCTACGATGCGGACCATGACCTCCACCGCCCATCCACCGTCCGCGCGCTCGCCCTTCGGCGACCATCTGCGCCACTGGCGCCAGCACCGCCGCCTGAGCCAGCAGGGCCTGGCGCTGGAGGCCGAGATCTCCACGCGCCACCTGAGCTATGTGGAAACCGGCCGCGCCCAGCCCAGCCGCGAGATGGTGCTGCGCCTGGTGGAGCGCCTGGGCGTGCCGCTGCGCGAGCGCAATGCCCTGCTGGTGGCCGCAGGCTATGCGCCCATGTACCAGGCCCGGCCGCTGGACCACCCGGACCTGGCCGCCGCGCGCCAGGCCGTGGACCTGGTGCTCAAGGGCCACGAACCCAATCCCGCCCTGGCCGTGGACCGGCACTGGAACCTGGTGGCCGCCAACGCCATCGTGCCGCTGCTGCTGGCCGGCGTGGCGCCCTGGCTGCTGGAGCCGCCCGTCAATGTGCTGCGCCTGAGCCTGCACCCCGAAGGCCTGGGCCCGAGCCTGGCCAACGCAGCCCATTGGCGCGCGCATCTGCTGCACCGCCTGCAGCAGCAGATTGCCGCCACGTCGGATGCGCAGTTGCAGGCGCTGCACGACGAGATTGCCGCCTACCCGTTCAAGGAAGATGAAGCGGACTCACATGGCGCAGCACCTGCCAGCCACATCGCCGTGCCCTTCGCGCTGGACACCGACCATGGCCGCCTGAACTTCATCAGCACCATCACCATCTTCGGCACGCCGGTGGATGTGACGCTGCAGGAGCTGGCCGTGGAGTCGTTCTTTCCAGCGGATACCGCAACCCAAGTGTTGCTGAGCCAATTGAGATCAGGAACTGCAAAGCACCCGTGAAAGAGCCCGCTTTCGCCGCAGGGGCGAGGTGGAGCGAAAGACCATGCCTATGGACAAGAAAATCATCATCATTGCGGGCCCCAACGGTGCGGGTAAAACCACGTTCGCCCGCTCTTTCCTGCCACAGGAGGCTCAGTGCCCCCGCTTCATCAATGCAGACCTGATCGCGGCTGGACTATCCCCCTTCGCACCAGAGACGGCCGCCATCAAGGCAGGACGCTTGATGCTGGACGAAATGGCCGCTTGCGCTGATCGTGGTGACAGCTTTGCTTTCGAGACCACTCTTTCAGGCCTGGGCTACCTGCGGCATATCGACCATTGGCGCTCGCAGGGCTACCGCGTTGATCTGTACTTTCTGGCCTTGCCCAACGCGCAGGCCGCTGTGGATCGCGTTGCGGAGCGTGTGAGCCAGGGCGGGCATGACATCCCAGAGCCAGTCATCCGCCGCCGTTTTGCCGCCGGACGTTCCAATTTCGACCAGCACTACAAGGCCAAAGTCGATACATGGGCTTTGTACGACAATGCGGGAGCCATGCCAGTGCTGCTCGAATGGAGAGAGAACACATGAAGACACCCGACATTTCCACAGCCAAGAACCCCGACCTGCGCGCATCGATGGCTGCGTTGCAGCGCGCCGCTGCGCTGGCCCGCAAGACAGCCATCCAGACGGATACCGGCATCGTCATCGTGCGTGATGGGCAAATCGTGCACGTATCGGCGCAGGAGCTGCGGCAGAGCGCCGAAAGCACGGAAAAGCACCCGGGCTGAATCCACTCAGCCGGCTAGTGCGATGGGCACGGCAAGGCCACAGTCACCAAAAAGCCCGCCAAGGCGGGCGCATCTTCGCGCAGCAGGCAAAACACATGGTGATGTTCGCAACGGGCCACGCGCAAGCCGGGGAAGACTTCGCCGAGGTCCTTGACGCCTGCCTTTCCTGCCACCAGGCCGGCAATCCCCCGCTCCAATGCACTGATGTATTGCCTTACCTGTTCATCGCCCCATTGCCTGCGCGTATGGCGGATGATGCCGCGCAGGTCGGCCTCTGCCGCAGCGGTGAGCCGGTAGTGTCTCAACGCCGCCCCTCGCCCAGCTCTTCATCAAGAATCTCTCCAATGCTCTTGCCGGAGACCTTGCCAGCAAGTCCTTCATTGATGCGCTCTCCCAGCACGGCCGCCAGTTCCTGCCACGCCTGACCGGCGTCCGCGTCGCCGGGAAAAAGCCGCTCAAGCGTATATTGCTCGATCGTTTTGCCTTGCAAAGCAGCAGACGCCTGGAGGCTTTGGTGCTGCTGCGGGGTCATGTCGATGGTCAGGCGGCTCATGGCGAGGCTCCACTGGTTCACTTGGTTTCCACGTTAGCACATGCTCAAAAGCATGCTTGCAGACATGCCAGATGCCCAGACAGACCCATCGCAAAAGACAAAGCCCGCCGAAGCGGGCTTTGCTCATGGAGCCGGATCAGGCCGGACTCAGGCGCTCACGCCCCTGGCCACGTCCGCGTACTCTTCGATCTGGTCGAAGTTCATGTAGCGGTAGACGCTGGACTTGTCGGCATCGATCACGCCCATTTCCTTGAGGTACTCCTCCTTGGTGGGCAGCTTGCCCAGGCGCGATGCGATGGCGGCCAGCTCGGCCGAGCCCAGGAACACGTTGGTGTTCTTGCCCAGGCGGTTGGGGAAGTTGCGGGTCGAGGTGGAGATCACCGTCGCGCCTTCGCGGACCTGGGCCTGGTTGCCCATGCACAGCGAGCAGCCCGGCATTTCGGTGCGGGCACCGGCCGTGCCGAAGGCGGCGTAGTGGCCTTCCTTGATCAGCTCGTTCTGGTCCATCTTGGTGGGCGGAGCCACCCACAGCTTGACGGGGATGTCGCGCTGGCCGCCCAGCAGCTTGGCTGCTGCGCGGAAGTGGCCGATGTTGGTCATGCACGAACCGATGAAGGCTTCATCGATCTTGGTGCCGGCCACTTCGGACAGGAACTTGGCGTCATCGGGATCGTTGGGGCAGCAGACGATGGGTTCCTTGATGTCGGCCAGGTCGATCTCGAACACGGCAGCGTATTCGGCGTCCTTGTCGGCTTCGAGCAGATCGGGCTTGGCCAGCCAGGCTTCGACCTTCTCGATGCGGCGCTGCAGCGTCTTGGCGTCGGCGTAGCCGTCGGCGATCATGTTCTTCATCAGAACGATGTTCGAGGTCAGGTACTCCTTGATCGGCTCGGGGTTGAGCTTGATCGTGCAGCCGGCAGCCGAGCGCTCGGCCGAGGCGTCGGACAGCTCGAAGGCCTGTTCCACCTTCAGGTCGGGCAGACCTTCGATTTCCAGGATGCGGCCCGAGAAGATGTTCTTCTTGCCGGCCTTGGCCACGGTCAGTGCGCCTGCCTTGATGGCGTACAGGGGAATGGCATGCACGAGGTCACGCAGGGTGACGCCGGGCTGCATTTCGCCCTTGAAGCGCACGAGCACGGACTCGGGCATGTCCAGGGGCATCACGCCCGTGGCGGCGCCGAAGGCCACCAGGCCGGAACCTGCGGGGAAGGAGATGCCGATGGGGAAGCGCGTGTGCGAGTCACCGCCCGTGCCCACGGTGTCGGGCAGCAGCAGGCGGTTGAGCCAGGAGTGGATCACGCCGTCACCGGGACGCAGGGCCACGCCGCCGCGGTTGCTGATGAAGGCAGGCAGCTCGCGGTGCGTCTTGACGTCCACGGGCTTGGGGTAGGCAGCCGTGTGGCAGAAGGACTGCATGACCATGTCGGCCGAGAAGCCCAGGCAGGCCAGATCCTTGAGCTCGTCGCGGGTCATGGGGCCGGTGGTGTCCTGCGAACCCACGGTGGTCATGCGCGGCTCGCAGTAGGTACCGGGGCGCACGCCCTGGCCTTCCGGCAGGCCGACGGCGCGGCCGACCATCTTCTGGGCCAGCGTGAAGCCGGCGTTCGAAGCAGCGGGCGCCTGGGGCAGGCGGAACACGGTGGATGCGGACAGGCCCAGGAACTCGCGGGCCTTGGCGGTCAGCGAGCGGCCGATGATCAGGTTGATGCGGCCGCCGGCGCGCACTTCGTCGAACAGCACGTCGCTCTTGAGCTGGAACTCGGCGACGGTCTCGCCGTTCTTGACCAGCTTGCCGTCATAGGGCAGCACGTCGATGACGTCGCCCATCTCCAGCTTGGTGACATCGACTTCGATGGGCAGCGAGCCCGAATCTTCCTGCGTGTTGAAGAAGATGGGAGCGATCTTGCCGCCCAGGGTCACGCCGCCGAAGCGCTTGTTGGGCACGAAGGGGATGTCCTGGCCCGTGGCCCAGACGATGGAGTTGGTGGCCGACTTGCGCGAGGAGCCGGTGCCGACCACGTCGCCCACGTAGGCGACCAGGTGGCCCTTCTTCTTGAGGTCGTCGATGAACTGCATCGGGCCGCGCTTGCCGTCTTCCTCGGGCTTGAAGGCCGCGTCGGGACGGGTGTTCTTGAGCATGGCCAGGTAGTGCAGCGGGATGTCCGGACGGCTCCAGGCATCGGGCGCGGGCGACAGGTCGTCGGTGTTGGTCTCGCCGGGCACCTTGAAGACGGTGACGGTGATCTTCTTGTCCACTTCGGGGCGCGAGGTGAACCACTCGGCGTCAGCCCAGCTCTTCATGACTTCCTGGGCCTTGGCGTTGCCGGCCTTGGCCTTGGTGGCCACGTCGTTGAAGAAGTCGAACATCAGCAGCGTCTTCTTCAGCGCATCGGCGGCCACTCCGGCGACTTCGGCGTCGTCCAGCAGCTCGATCAGGGGATGCACGTTGTAGCCGCCCACCATGGTGCCCAGCAGCTCGGTAGCCTTGGCCTTGGAGATGAGAGCCACCTGGATGTCACCGTGGGCCACGGCTGCCAGGAAGCTGGCCTTGACCTTGGCGGCATCGTCCACGCCCGGAGGAACGCGGTGCGTGAGCAGGTCGAGCAGGAAGGCGTCCTCGCCAGCGGGCGGGTTCTTGATCAGCTCGATCAGTTCGGCAACCTGCTTGGCTTCCAGCGGCAGCGGGGGGATACCGAGCGCGGCGCGTTCGGCCACGTGGTCACGGTAGGCTTTCAACATGATTCTCTCTCCATGGTTTTCTAAAGTGGGGCTGCTTGCGGGACGCTCAGGCCCGGGCCTGGATTACTGGCCGGCGGGCTTGGGTGCTTCCAGCAGGCTGGGAGGCGGGTTCTTCTTGATGGCCTCGGCCACCTGAAGCTGATCGGGGCTCATGCATTCGTCGGCCAGGCGCTGGCCGACCTTCTGGTTCATGAGCATCGATTTGTTGGCGATCTGCAGCCAGACGGCGCCGGCATGCTTGTCTTCCAGGCGCACGGTGCCGGTCGAGGTCTTGACGGGCGACATGTGGTACTTGAAGCCCTTGCCGTCGATGTTGAAGTAACCCGGGTTGGCCTGGTCGGCCGTCACATTGACGAAGGCGCCCAGCTCGCAGGGGATGCGGCCGGTGTGCACGCGCTCGGAAATGGCCAGGTCTTCGGCGGACAGCGGCTGCTGGGCAGCAACCGCCACGGCGGCTGCACCGCCGACAGCGGCGGCGCCGGCAGCGGCCTTGGCCGTGGTCTTGGCGGCGGGCTTCTTGGCGGGTGCCTTTTTGGCTGCAGGCTTGGCGGCGGCCTTGGCCGGAGCCTTCTTGGCGGTGTCGGCGGTGGTCGCGCCCTGGGCCAAGGCCATCAGGGGTGCTGCGATCAGGATGGAGGCGATAACTGTCTTCATGCGTTGGGCTCCTGCAAATTCCCTGTGCGGGCTAGGCAAGTGATTCTGATGCAAACCAGGGCTGCACCTGTGGGGGCAGCGCCTGGCCGGTCTGGTGGGCACGTGTGAGCAACTGCCAGAAATAGCGGTAGCTCGCCCGGTCATGTAATACACCATCCACGCTGACGGGCGCCCAATCGGCGGCCTCGGCGGCGGTAAGTATTTGTGCGGCCTGCGCCACTTCGTCGGCCTGGGGCGCGAAGGCGGCGAGGATGGGGCGGATCTGGTCCGGGTGGATGCTCCACATGCGGGTATAGCCGAGCCGCCGTGACGCCTGTGTGGCAGCGGCCTGCAGCGCCTGTGGATTCCTGAATTCGGTGACCACGCAGTGCGAAGGCACCTTGCCGTGCGCGTGGCAGGCGGCTGCGATCTCCAGCTTGGCACGCACGACCAGCGGATGGTCGAACTGGCCGGCCGAGCCCATGGCCGAGGCAGGAATCGCGCCGCCATGGGCCGAGACGAAGTCCATCAGGCCGAAGGAAATGCTCTGCACGCGCGGGTGTGCGGCAATGTCAAAGGCACGGTGCACGGCAGCGGGCGACTCGATGAGCACATGCAGCGGCAGTTCGCGGCAGCCCAGTCGGCCCAGATGCCGCTCGGCCAGCAGCACGTCGTCCACGCTTTCCACCTTGGGCAGCATGAGGTGGCACAGGCGGTCGCCGGCCTCGCCGACGATGATGTCCAGGTCCTGCGCGAAGCTGGCGTGGTCCACTGCATGCACGCGCGCAGCCACGCGGGCACCGGGCGCGGCATCGCGCGCCAGCGAGGCTACCAGGCGCGCATGGGCCGCCTCCTGGCCCACGGGGGCGCCATCCTCGCAGTCCAGCGTGACGTCGAAGACGCAGGTGCCGAACTCGGCCATCATCTCGGCCTGCAGCTGCAGGCTCTTGCGCATGCGCACTTCCACGCCGCTGTAATGGTCGCAGACGGGCAGGTGCAGGGCACCGCCCTGCGCATCGAGCAGCACCTGGGCCGGGTGTGCGCGAGAGGGTGTGGACGTGGCGGCGGTCATGGCTTGCGCTGGGCGACGATGAACAGGCGGGGGAAGGCCAGCAGGCGCCGGCCGTCGGCGCGCACGCCGTAGGCGGCGTCCACGCGGTTTTCGTATTCGGTGAGGAAGTCGGCCTGCAGGGCTTCGGGCAGCCCCTCGACGAAGGGCTTGAGGCCGGTGCCGCGCAGCCACTGGACGATGGCGCCGGCCGAGTCCATCGGATGCTGGTAGACGGTGTGCCAGACATCGACGGCGCCGGCCTCGACGCCGGCCTGCTCCTGCGGGCCGGCCAGCAGGTCGTAGTAGCTGCGGATGGGCAGGATGTCGGCCCGCACCTTGGCGGCATCGCCGATGTAGGCGGCAAACTTGGGCAGGCTGGCAATCTCGCGCATCACGCGGTGCGTGGCTTCCTGCCGGTTGTCGGGCATCTGTATCGCCAGCACGCCCCCTGGCGCCAGTTGGGCGAACAGGCGGGGTATCAGCGTTTCATGCTCCCCCACCCACTGGAGGGAGGCATTGGCATAAATCAGGTCGGGAGCGCTCTCGCCGGGGGCGGGCGTCCAGGAAGCAATGTCGGCCAGCGTGAAGCGGGCCTCAGGCAGATGCTGGCGCGCGGTGGCCAGCATCGCCTGGGAGTTGTCTATGCCGGTGATCGTGGCACCGGCATAGCGCTGTGCAAGCAGCTCGGTGGAATTGCCCGGCCCGCATCCCAGGTCCACCACATGGCGGGCCTGGGCCAAGGGCACACGCGCCAGCAGCTCGGCTGCGGGGCGCGTACGCTCATTGGCGAAACGCAGGTAAAGCGCGGGATTCCAGTCGAGCATGGCTTGCCGGCGGCTTACAGCAGGTGCTTGACGCCGTCCTGTTCGCCTTGCAGCTCGGCCAGGGTCTTGTCGATGCACTCTTGCGAGAAGGCGTCGATTTCCAGGCCTTCGACGATCTTGTACTCGCCGTTCTCGGTGGTGACCGGGAAGCCGAAGACGATGCCGGCGGGGATGCCGTATTCGCCGTTGGAGGGCACGCCCATGGTGACCCATTCGCCGCCCGAGCCCAGGGCCCAGTCGCGCATGTGGTCGATGGCCGCGTTGGCAGCCGAGGCAGCCGAGGACAGGCCGCGGGCGGCAATGATGGCGGCGCCACGCTTGCCGACGGTGGGCAGGAACACGTCCTTGTTCCAGGCCTGGTCGTTGATCTTGGCCTTGACGCTTTCACCGTTGACGGTGGCGAAGCGGTAGTCGGCGTACATCGTGGGCGAGTGGTTGCCCCAGACGGTCAGCTTGCGGATGTCGCCCACCTTGAAGCCGGCCTTGGCAGCCAGCTGCGATGCAGCGCGGTTGTGGTCCAGGCGCAGCATGGCGGTGAAGTTCTTGGCCGGCAGGTCCGGAGCCGACTTCATGGCGATGTAGGCGTTGGTGTTGGCGGGGTTGCCGACGACCAGCACCTTCACGTTGCGCGAGGCCACGGCGTTCAGCGCCTTGCCCTGGGCCGTGAAGATCTGTGCGTTGGCAGCCAGCAGGTCGGCACGTTCCATGCCGGGGCCGCGGGGACGCGCGCCGACCAGCAGGGCGTAGTCGGTGTCCTTGAAGGCTTGCAGGGGGTCGGAGTGGGCTTCGATGCCGGCCAGCAGGGGGAAGGCGCAGTCTTCGAGTTCCATGATCACGCCCTTGAGCGCGTTCTGGGCCTTCTCGTCGGGAATCTCCAGCAGTTGCAGAATGACGGGCTGGTCCTTACCCAGCATTTCGCCGGAGGCGATGCGGAACAGCAGGGCGTAACCAATTTGACCGGCGGCACCGGTGACGGCGACACGAACGGGCTTCTTGCTCATGATGAAACTCCAGGGATGGGGAAAAAATCAGGTGTTATCGGCGCCAGGTCGCACCAGCGTCAGAAACCAGCAGCCCGTGCTCCGCAAACAACGCGAAAGTGTACTCCCGATTTCGAAGCCCGGTCAATTTGTCTTATGTCTTATATAAGATATGATCGACGTCTGTTTCCAAGTCTTTCATCTGCGTCGCCGGGAGCCTCCCCACCCCGAACTTTTCCATGCCAGTCCTGCCTCCCCTCGCCTCAGACAACGCTGCCCCCACCATCGGCGCGGGCGCATCGACCCCGGCCTTCAGCCCTTTGTATCAGCAGATCAAGGGACTGATACTGCAGAGCCTTGAAGCAGGCGAATGGCGGCCCGGCGAACTGATTCCCAGCGAGATGGAGCTGGCGGCGCGCTTTCGCGTGAGCCAGGGCACGGTGCGCAAGGCCATCGACGAGCTGGCGGCAGAGAACCTGGTGATGCGCCGCCAGGGCAAGGGCACCTTCGTGGCCACCCACGCGGCCCAGCATGTGCAGTACCGCTTCCTCAAGCTGCAGCCGGACGGCGGCGACCAGCAGGGCGAGGGCCGTGCCGAGCGCCGCATCATCGACTGCCGGCGCCTGCGCGCATCGGCGGACGTGGCGCGCGGCCTGGCGCTGCGCAGCGGCGACGCCGTGATGCATGTGCGCCGCGTGCTGTCGTTCTCCGCAATCCCGACCATTTTGGAAGACATCTGGCTGCCGGGCCACGCCTTCAAGGGCCTGACCGCCGAGCAGATGTCAGCCTACCAGGGCCCCACCTACGCCATGTTCGAGCTGGACTACGGCGTGCGCATGGTGCGCGCCGACGAAAAGATCCGCGCCGTCCTGCCAGAGGCAGAACAGGCCCTGCTGCTGGATGTCCCCAGCACCACGCCCCTGCTGAGCGTGGAGCGCACCGCTTACACATACAACGATGTTCCCATGGAGTTACGCCGTGGCCTGTACCGCACCGACACCCATCACTACCGCAACGCGCTGAGCTGAACGATCCGTTCCCCAGAGAAGCGGGCGAAAATACGCAATTCCCAGCAAAGCTGTTTTTATTGCATTGCAATAGAATTTTGCATCGCCGCCCCTGAGCGATTACGAAGCAGTTACATCCACGAAAGTACCCTGCCATGACTGAGCAAGCCAAAAAGCGGCCAGAGTTCCGCAACATCAACTTCTTCAAGGACCTCCCCACCTACCGGTTGCCGCCGGCCGGCATCGTGTCCATCCTGCACCGCATCAGCGGCCTGCTGATGTTCATCCTGCTGCCTTTCATCCTGTGGATGATGGACATGTCGCTGACTTCGGAGATCTCCTTCGACGGCTTCACCTCGGTTTTCGCGGGTCCCTTCGGATGGTTCCTCAAGCTCGTGTGCCTGGCATTGATCTGGGCCTACCTGCACCACTTTTGCGCCGGCGTCCGCCACCTGTTCATGGATGTGAACCACCACGCCGTCAACAAGCAGTTCGGCAAGTCCTCGGCCCTGGTGGTGCTGGTCCTGAGCGTTGGCCTGACCCTGATCCTGGGTGCCAAGCTGTTCGGCCTGTACTGATTCACGATCTCTCCCTCACGATAAGGAAAAAGAACCATGTCCGTGAATTACGGCTCCAAGCGCACCGTGGTCGGTGCGCACTACGGCATCCGCGACTGGATGGTGCAGCGCGTCACCGGCGTGCTGATGGCACTGTTCACCATCGTGCTGCTGGCCAAGCTGATCTTCAGCACCGGCTCCGTCGGCTATGACCTGTGGGCCGGCATCTTTGCCCCGCAGTGGATGAAGTTCCTGACCTTCGCCGTGATCGTCTCGCTGGCCTGGCACGTCTGGGTCGGCGTGCGCGACATCTGGATGGACTACGTCAAGCCCGTGGGCCTGCGCCTGGTGCTGAACGTTTTCACCCTGGTCTGGCTCGTCGGCTGCGCCGGCTGGGGCATCCAGATCCTGTGGCGTATCTGATAGAGACGCGGTCTCCACGATTGAAGGTTAAGAATGAGCTACTCCAAAGCAAACATCACCAAGCGCAAGTTTGACGTCGTCATCGTCGGCGCTGGCGGCTCCGGCCTGCGTGCCGCGCTGGAACTGTCGCGCGCCGGCCTGTCCGTGGCCTCGCTGTCCAAGGTCTTCCCCACGCGCTCGCACACCGTGGCTGCGCAGGGCGGCGTGTCCGCTTCGCTGGGCAACATGAGCGAGGACAACTGGCACTACCACTTCTACGACACCATCAAGGGCTCCGACTGGCTCGGCGACCAGGATGCGATCGAGTTCATGTGCCGCGAAGCGCCCAACGTCGTGATCGAGCTGGAACACTTCGGCATGCCGTTCGACCGCAACCCCGACGGCACCATCTACCAGCGTCCCTTCGGCGGCCACACGGCCAACTACGGTGAAAAGCCCGTGCAGCGCGCCTGCGCCGCGGCCGACCGTACCGGCCACGCCATGCTGCACACGCTGTACCAGCAGAACGTCAAGTCCAAGACCAACTTCTTCGTGGAGTGGATGGCGCTGGACCTGATCCGCAACACCCAGGGCGACGTGGTCGGCGTGACCGCCATCGAACTGGAAACCGGCGACCTGTACGAGCTGCACGCCAAGGCCGTGCTGCTGGCCACGGGTGGCGCTGGCCGCATCTTCCAGGCATCGACCAATGCCTTCATCAACACCGGCGACGGCCTGGGCATGGCTGCACGCGCAGGCATCCCGCTGCAGGACATGGAGTTCTGGCAGTTCCACCCCACCGGCGTGGCCGGCGCGGGCGTGCTGCTGACCGAAGGCTGCCGTGGCGAAGGCGCCATCCTGCTCAACAGCGAAGGCGAACGCTTCATGGAGCGCTACGCTCCCACGCTGAAGGATCTGGCACCGCGCGACTTCGTGTCCCGCTCCATGGACCAGGAAATCAAGGAAGGCCGTGGCTGTGGTCCCAACAAGGACTACATCCTGATGAAGCTGGACCACCTGGGTGCAGACACCATCCGCAAGCGCCTGCCTTCGGTGGAAGAGATCGGCCACAACTTCGCCAACGTGGACATCACCAAGGAACCGATTCCCGTGGTGCCCACCATCCACTACCAGATGGGCGGCATTCCCACCAACATCAACGGCCAGGTCGTGGTGTGGGACGGCCAGCAGAACAACGTGGTCAATGGCCTCTATGCCGTGGGCGAATGCTCCTGCGTGTCGGTGCACGGCGCCAACCGCCTGGGCACGAACTCGCTGCTGGACCTGCTGGTCTTCGGCAAGTCGGCCGGCAAGCACATCGTGCAGTTCGTCAACGGCTTCGGCGACCACAAGGCCGTGCCGGCCGATGGCTCCGAGCGCACGCTCACGCGCCTGAACCAGCTCGACGACTCCAAGGAAGGCACCTACGCCCAGGACCTGGCTGGCGACATCCGCGCCACCATGCAGCAGCATGCCGGCGTGTTCCGCACGCAAAAGAGCATGGACGAAGGCGAAGTCAAGATCAACGCCATCCGCGAACGCGTGGGCTCCGTGACCCTCAAGGACAAGTCCAAGGTCTGGAACACCGCCCGCATGGAAGCGCTGGAAGTGGACAACCTGATCGAAGTGGCCCAGGCCACCATGATCTCGGCCGCTGCCCGCCACGAATGCCGCGGCGCCCACACCGTGTACGACTACGAGCATCCTGCCGACCACGCCGAGTTCCCGCTGGGCCGCAATGACAAGGAATGGCTCAAGCACACCCTGTGGTACAGCGCCACCAACAGCCTGGACTACAAGCCCGTGAACCTGAAGCCCCTCACGGTGGACAGCGTGCCGCCCAAGGTCCGCACGTTCTAATCCAGCAGCCCACGAGAGAACAGACAAATGAAGCGCACTTTCAAGATCTACCGCTACGACCCGGACAAGGATGCCAAGCCCTACATGCAGACCGTCGAGGTCGAGCTGGACGGCCACGAGCGCATGCTGCTGGACGCCCTGGTCAAGCTCAAGGAGATGGACCCCTCCATCTCGTTCCGCCGCTCCTGCCGCGAAGGCGTGTGCGGCTCGGACGCGATGAACATCAATGGCAAGAACGGCCTGGCCTGCCTGACGAACATGAAGACCCTGCAGGGCGACATCGTTCTCAAGCCCCTGCCCGGCCTGCCCGTGATCCGCGACCTGATCGTGGACATGACGCAGTTCTTCAAGCAGTACCACTCGATCAAGCCGTACCTGCAGAACGACAGCTTCGCGTCTCCCACCAAGGAACGCCTGCAGTCGCCTGAAGAGCGCGAAGAGCTCAACGGCCTGTACGAGTGCATTCTGTGCGCCAGCTGCTCCACCAGCTGCCCCAGCTTCTGGTGGAACCCCGACAAGTTCGTGGGCCCGGCCGGCCTGCTGCAGGCCTACCGCTTCATCGCGGACAGCCGCGACGAGGCCACGGGTGACCGCCTTGACAACCTGGAAGATCCGTACCGCCTCTTCCGTTGCCACACCATCATGAACTGCGTGGACGTGTGCCCCAAGCACCTGAACCCCACGCAGGCCATTGGCAAGATCAAGGAACTGATGGTCCGCCGGGCCATCTGATGACCATGACGAATACTCTGCTCGACGAACGCGAGCGAGACCTGCTGCGCTGGCGCTGCCGGCGTGGCCTGGTCGAGAACGACCTGTTCATCGCGCAGTTCTTCGCCACCTACGGAGACCAGCTCACGCGGAGACACGCGAGCGGTCTGTCTGCCTTGATGGACCTGGCAGACAACGACCTGATGGACCTCTTCTTGCGCCGCAAGGAGCCTGAAGGTGAACTCGATACCCAAGAAATCAGGGAAGTTCTGGAACTGGTGCGCAAGCGCAAGCCCGGTTCTCTCCCGCTAGTAGGCTAGGCAATCTAGAGAAGGAAGTTTGGAAATGAAACTCGCAGACAACAAAGCAACGCTGTCATTCAGCAACGGCGCTCCCAGCGTCGAGCTGCCCGTCTACCAGGGCAACGTCGGTCCCGACGTGGTGGACATCCGCAAGCTGTACGCGCAGACCGGCATGTTCACCTATGACCCGGGCTTCCTCTCTACCGCCTCGTGCCAGTCCGCCATCACCTACATCGATGGCGACAAGGGCGAGCTGCTGTACCGCGGCTACCCCATCGAGCAGCTGGCCAAGAACTGCGACTACCTCGAGACCTGTTACCTGCTGCTGTACGGCGAGCTGCCCAACGAGTCCGAGAAGGCCGACTTCGTCGAGCGCGTGACCAAGCACACCATGGTCAACGAGCAGATGCAGTTCTTCCTGCGTGGTTTCCGCCGTGACGCCCACCCCATGGCCGTCCTGACGGGTCTGGTCGGCGGCATGTCGGCCTTCTACCACGACAACATGGACATCAACAACGCCGAGCACCGCGACATCGCCGCGATCCGCCTGATCGCCAAGATGCCCACGCTGGTCTCCATGGCCTACAAGTACGGCATCGGTGCGCCGTACATGTACCCCAAGAACGACCTGAGCTACGCCGGCAACTTCATGCGCATGATGTTCGGCAACCCCTGCGAGGAGTTCAAGGTGAACCCCGTGGTCGAGCGCGCGCTGGACCGCATCTTCATCCTGCACGCAGACCACGAGCAAAACGCCTCCACCTCCACCGTGCGCCTGTGCGGCTCGTCGGGCACCAACCCCTTCGCCGCCATCTCGGCCGGCGTGGCCTGCCTGTGGGGCCCTGCCCACGGCGGCGCCAACGAAGCCTGCCTGAACATGCTGGAATACCTGCAGGCCAACGGCGGCGTTGCCAAGGTCGGCGAGTTCATGGAACAGGTCAAGGACAAGAACAGCGGCGTCAAGCTGATGGGCTTCGGCCACCGCGTCTACAAGAACTACGACCCCCGCGCCAAGCTCATGCAGGAAACCTGCAATGAAGTGCTGGCCGAACTGGGCCTGGAAAAGGACCCCCTGTTCGCACTGGCCAAGGAAGTCGAGAAGATCGCCCTGGAAGACGACTACTTCGTGCAGCGCAAGCTCTACCCGAACGTGGACTTCTACTCCGGCATCGTGCAGCGCGCCATCGGCGTGCCCGTGAACCTGTTCACCGGCATCTTCGCCCTGGCCCGCACCGTGGGCTGGATCGCCCAGCTCAACGAGCAGATGGCCGACCCCGAGTACAAGATCGGCCGTCCCCGCCAGCTGTTCACGGGCTCCGTGTCCCGCGACGTCAAGCCGATCGGCCAGCGCTGATCGCAGGTCCGGGCCTCAGCGGCCCGGCACCCAAAAGCCCCATGCCTTTGCATGGGGCTTTTTTCATTTGCGAGCCCACCGCTCCAGAAGGCCGCACCAGTCCTAGGAACACCATTTTCCCTATCGTGGCATGCCCATTGATTGAGCCTATCCACCTTAAGGTGGCCGTTGACCCTCCCTCAAACGGGATGGAGCCGCAGCGCAATGCCCGCTGCCATTCAACGCAACCCCGGGACTCACATGCTTGTCGAAATCAACAAGGACGGAATGCTCATCCATGCGCGCGTCAAGAATGCGCGCAGCCCCGCCATCGAGAGAGGAAAGCGGACCGCCGCCATCACCGGCATCGTCGTGCACCAGACCGATGCCAACACGGCCCGGTCTTCGCTCAACAGCTACAGGAACCCGAAGGCCAATGGGGCGCACTTGCTGATCGATGAGACACATCTGCATGTCCATTCACTCGATACCTTTGAACCGAAAGCCCCAGGCGCACTGTAAATAGCCCGCAAATCTGGCATTGGCCTACAAAACGAGCAGTGCATGGCGAACATATGCTGCCGTCAGACTTTGCGCGAGGTTTTATGCAGGACACCGTGCCCCCACCACCATCGCAACAGCGGCCAGGCAAGCGCCGCCCGCTCGCCTGGATCATTGCATTGCTCATCCTCATCGCCATCGGAGCGGCGGTCTGGGTGCATCTGCAAGGCGCGCATTCATCGGCGCGCCGCCCGCAGGCACAGTCCGTGGGCGTGGCCACGGCCGCGCGCGGAGACATGCCCGAAATGCTTTCCGCGCTGGGGACGGTGACCCCCGAGTCCACGGTCACGGTGCTGCCCCAGCTCAGCGGCTATCTCACCGAGGTCGGCTACCGCGAGGGGGAGATGGTCAGCAAGGGCCAGTTCCTGGCACAGATTGACGCACGCCAGTACGAGATCACGCGCCAGCAGGCCGAAGCCCAACTGGCCAAGGATCAGGCGGCTCTCGCGCAGGGACAGGCCGACCTGCAGCGCTATGCCCAGCTCAACGAACGCAAGTCCATCGCGCCGCAGACCTATGCAGACCAGCAGTTCCTAGTGCAGCAGCAGCAGGCCGCCATCAAGGCCGACCAGGCCGCCATCGCCCAGGCCCGGCTCAACATCAGCCTGTGCCACATCACCGCGCCCGTTGCAGGACGGGTGGGACTGCGGCTGGTCGATCCGGGCAACTATGTGACGGCCTCCAGCCAGCCCGGCATCGCCGTCATCACCAGCATCAAGCCCACGACGGTGGAGTTCAACGTGCCGCAGGCCTCGCTGGACCGCGTGCTGCAGCGCTTCCACTCGGGGGAACCGCTGGCCGTGGTGGCCCTGAGCAGCGACAACGGCCGGCAGGTGGCCAGCGGCACGCTGTACGCCATCGGCAACCAGATGGCGACCGGCACGGGCACGGTGACGCTTCGGGCCCGGTTCGCCAACGATGACGAGGCGCTGTTTCCCAACGAGTTCGTAAACGTGCGCCTGCATGTGGACACGCTCAAGGACGTGGTGCTCGTGCCCACGGCCGCCATCCAGACCGGCGCACCAGGCAGCTTCGTCTTCCTGGTGAATGCCGATCGCAACGCGGTCACGGTACGAAAGGTGGCCACAGGCCCCGCCGATGGCAGCCACACCGTGGTCACCCAGGGCCTGGTGGCTGGCGACACCGTGGTGGTGGATGGCGTGGACCGGCTGAGCGACGGAGCGCGCGTGGCGCTGCAGGGCGCAGCACCTCAGGCGGCCAAGGCAGCGGACACGGTAGGCACGCCGGCACCGGCCCCTGCCCCTGCCCCTGCCCGCTGAGATGCGCCGAGCACTCCGCACCGCGCTGGCCCGAACCACAGCGAGCGTTCCATGCTGAACATTTCCCGCCCCTTCATCCTGCGCCCGGTCGCCACCACCTTGCTGACGCTGGCCATGGTGGTCGTGGGGCTGGTGGCCATGCGTTTCCTGCCGGTCTCTTCCCTGCCCAGCGTGGACTACCCCACGGTCCAGGTACAGACCTTCTACCCCGGTGCCAGCCCCGACGTGATGTCCACCACGGTCACCGCGCCGCTGGAGGTGCAGCTCGGCCAGATCCCGGGACTGCAGCAGATGACCTCGTACAGTTCGGCTGGCGCATCGGTGATCACGCTGCAGTTCGATCTGGCGCAGAGCCTGGACGTGGCCCAGCAGAACGTGCAGCAGTCCATCAATGCGGCGGCCAGCTTTCTTCCCACGGGCCTGCCCGCCCCGCCCACCTATGCCAAGGTCAATCCGGCGGACCAGCCCATACTCACGCTGGCGGTGACCTCCCGGTCCATGTCGCTCACGCAGCTGCAGGACGTGGCCAACAGCCGGTTGGCCGCTAAGATTTCAGAGGTCGCGGGCGTGGGTCTGGTGGTCAGCGCGGGCGGCAACGTGCCGGCCATCCGCGTGGAGGCCGATCCGCAGAAGCTGGCCGCCTATGGCCTCAACCTCGACGACCTGCGCACGCTGCTGGCCAATGTGAACGTGAGCCAGCCCAAGGGCAATTTCGACGGCGAAGCCCTGGACTACACCATCAACTCCAACGACCAGATCAGCGATCCGCAGCAGTATCTGGACACCGTGCTGGCCTACCAGAACGGTGCCCCCGTGCATCTGCGCGACGTGGCGCGCGTGAGCCAGGCCGCGCAGGACGTGGAGCGCGGTGCCTGGTACAACGGCACGCCGGCCATCGTGCTCAATGTGCAGCGCCAGCCCGGTGCCAACGTGATCAAGACGGTGGACCAGATCATGCGCCTGCTGCCCGGCCTGCGCGCCACCCTGCCCGCAGGCATGGAAGTGACGGTGGCGCAGGACTCCACGGGCATGATCCGAGCCTCCGTCAACGACGCGGCCTTCGAGCTGGTGCTGGCCGTGGCGCTGGTGGTGGCGGTGATCTTCGTGTTCCTGCGCAACCTGCCGGCGACCATCATCCCGAGCATCTCGGTGCCGGTCTCGCTGATCGGCACCATGGCGCTGATGTATGAGCTGGGCTACTCCATCGACAACCTCTCGCTGATGGCCCTGATCATCGCCACCGGTTTCGTGGTGGACGACTCCATCGTCATGATCGAGAACGTGGTGCGCTACCTTGAAGAAGGCATGCCGCCATTGCAGGCCGCGCTCAAGGGCGCGGGCCAGATCGGCTTCACCATTCTCTCGCTCACCATCTCGCTGATCGCGGTGCTGATCCCGCTGCTGTTCATGGGCGGCGTCATCGGCAGGCTGTTCAGCGAGTTCGCGGTGACGCTGGCCGTGACCATCGGGCTGTCGGCCGTGGTCTCACTGACCGTGGTTCCCATGCTGTGCGCCCGCATCCTGCGGGCGACGCCGCAGCGCAGGCCCAGCCGCTTCGAAAAGGCCAGCGAGGGCCTGTTCAACCGCACCCTGGCGGGCTACGAACGCGGCCTGGCCTGGGTGCTCGACCACCAGACGCTGACCCTGCTTGTGGCCGCCGTCACCGTGCTGGTCACGGTTCTGCTCTATGTGGTCATTCCCAAGGGCCTGTTCCCGGTGCAGGACGTGGGCGTGATCCAGGGCATCAGCGTGGCGGACAACTCCGTCTCGTACAAGGCCATGGAACAGCGCCAGGCGACGCTGGCGGGTGCCATTCTCAAGGACCCCGACGTGCGGGGCCTCACCTCCTATGTGGGCGTGGACGGCATCAACACCACACTGAGCAACGGGCGCTTTCTGATCTACCTGAAGGACCGTGACCAGCGCAGCAGCTCCGCCGCCGACGTGGCGCGCAGGCTGCAGCAATCGGTGGCCGGCGTGGCGGGCATCCACCTGTACCTGCAGCCCGAGCAGGACCTGACGCTGGATACCACGGTATCGCCCAACCAGTACAGCTTCGCGCTGCGGGGACCCAGCCGCGAGATACTGCAGCAGTACGTGCCGCCACTCATGCAGCAACTGCGGCAAATCCCCTCGCTCAGCGATGTGAGCAGCGATCTGGACAACCTGGGCCTGGCCGTGAACGTGGAAGTCAACCGCGAACTGGCCGCACGCTATGGCATCACGGCCGCCACCATAGACAACGCGCTGTATGACGCGCTGGGCCAGCGCATCGTCTCCACCATCTTCCAGCAGGCAGGCCAGTACCGTGTGATCCTGGTGGCCAAGCCGGAAACGCTGCCTGATGTGACATCCCTGGGCAACCTCTATCTGCCCAGCCAGACGGCCAGCGGCGGGCAGGTGCCCCTGAGCGCCATCGCCAAGCTGCAGATCACGCGCGTGCCGCTGTCCATCTCACACCTGGGGCAGTTCCCGGCCGCCACGATATCGTTCAACCTCAAGCCCGGCGCATCGCTGAGCACGGCGGTGAGCGACATCCGCAAGGCCTTCGCGGGGGCGCAGCTGCCAGGCTCCGTCACCACTGCGTTCCAGGGCGCGGCGGCAGCGTTCGAGGACTCGCTGTCCAGCGAGGTCTACCTGCTCATTGCAGCACTGGTGGCCGTCTATGTGGTGCTGGGCGTACTCTACGAGAGCTACATCCATCCGGTCACCATCCTGTCCACGCTGCCGTCGGCGGGCATAGGCGCCTTGCTGGCTCTGATGCTCGCAGGCAAGGATCTCGATGTGATCGGCATCATCGGCATCGTGCTGCTCATCGGCATCGTGAAGAAGAACGCGATCATGATCGTGGACTTCGCGCTGGAGGCCGAGCGCGAGCAGGGCAAGCCGCCGCGCGACGCGATCTTCGAGGCATCGCTGCTGCGCTTTCGGCCCATCCTCATGACCACCTTCGCGGCCATGCTGGGCGCGCTGCCCATGCTGCTGGGCACCGGAACGGGTTCGGAGTTGCGCCGTCCGCTGGGGCTGGCCATCATCGGCGGCCTGGCGTTCAGCCAGGTGCTGACGCTGTTCACCACGCCAGTGATCTATCTGTTCTTCGACCGCATGGCACGCCGCTTCCGTCGAGACGGACGTGAGGGGCGTGAGGGGCGTGACACCGGTGGCGACGGGCCCGAGCCGCCCACGCTGCCGCCGCCGGAGGCCACGCCATGAACATCAGCGCACCCTTCATCCTGCGACCCGTCGCGACCAGCCTGCTGGCCCTGGCGCTGCTGGTGTCGGGCGTGCTCGCGTATTTCCAGTTGCCGGTGGCGCCCCTGCCCAACGTCACCTTCCCCGTGATCGTGGTGCAGGCCAGCATGGCGGGGGCCAGCCCGGAAACCATGGCCTCCACGGTGGCCGCGCCGCTGGAGCGACGGCTGGGCACCATTGCCGATGTCACCCAGCTCACCTCGGTCAGCAGCGTGGGCTCCTCCTCCATCGTGGTGCAACTGGGGCTGTCGCGCGACATCAATGGCGCGGCGCGCGACGTGCAGGCCGCGATACAGGCCGCGCGCGGCGATCTGCCCAGCACGCTGCGCAGCAATCCCACCTACCGCGAGTTCAACCCAGCAGACACGCCGGTGGCCGTGCTCGCGCTGACCTCGGACACCCTGACCAAGGCGCAGCTCTACGACTCGGCCAGCTCGGTGATACAGCAGCAGTTGTCGCAGCTGAGCGGGGTGGGCCAGATCACGCTGGGCGGAGGTGCCCTGCCCTCGGTGCGCGTGGAGCTGGAGCCCGGCAAGCTGGCCAGCTACGGCATCGGGCTGGAAGACGTGCGCGCGGCCATAGGCGCAGCCAACGCCAACAGCGCCAAGGGCCATCTGGATGAAGGGCCGCAGCGCTTCCAGGTGCTGTCCAACGACCAGATCTCCAAGGCCGCGCCCTACCGCGACCTGGTGATCGCCTACCGCAACAACGCAGCCGTGCACCTGTCGGACGTGGCCAGCGTGCAGGACTCCAACGAGAACCTGCGCAACGCCGGCCTTTACAACGGCAAGTCGGCCGTGCTGGTCATCGTCTACCCCATGCCGGGCAGCAACATCGTCAAGACGGCGGCGCAGATCCGGGCAGTGCTGCCCGTGGTGCAGGCCAGTCTGGCAGGGGACATCCGCCTCGCCCTGGTGCTGGACCGCTCGGAGTCGGTCAACGCCTCGGTGTCGGATACCGAGCGCACCCTGTTCATTGCGGTCCTGCTGGTGATCGGCGTGGTCTTCGTGTTCCTGCGCTCGCCACGCGCCGTGCTGATCCCGGCCGTGGCGCTGCCGCTGTCCATCGTCGGCAGCTTCGGGCCCATGTACCTGCTGGGATACAGCATAGACAACCTCTCGCTCATGGCCCTGACCATCGGCACGGGCTTCGTCGTGGATGACGCCATCGTGGTGCTGGAGAACATCATGCGGCACATGGAGGACGGCATGCCTCCCAGGGAGGCGGCGCTGCGCGGCAGCGCAGAGGTGGGATTCACGGTGATGTCCATGAGCCTGTCGCTGATCGCGGTGTTCCTGCCCATCCTGCTCATGCCGGGCATCGTCGGGCTGCTGTTCCATGAGCTGGCGATGACGCTGTCCATCGCCATCCTGCTGTCGCTGGTGGTCTCGCTGACCGTCACGCCCACGATGTGCGCCTACCTGCTCACGCGCGAGTCGCTGGACCGCCCGCCCACCCGGGTGCGCAGGGCGCTGGAGGCCGGGTTCGAGCGGTTCAGGCAAGGCTACAGCCGGTCGCTGGACGCGGTGCTCGACCATGCGCTGCTCACGGGCATCGTGCTGGTGCTGCTGGTGGCCGGCAATGTGGCGCTGCTGCGCCATGTGCCGGGCACCTTCTTTCCCGAGCAGGACACGGGCATTCTGATCGGGCAGATCATTGCGGACCAGAGCATCTCGTTCCCCGCCATGGAGAAAAAACTCGCCCAACTGCAGCAGATCGTGCAGGACGACCCCGCCGTCCAGGCGGTGGCGGGCTTCACCGGTGGGCGGGCGCTGAATTCGGCCAATGTCTTCATCCAGCTCAAGCCCCTGTCCCAGCGCGGCCTGTCGGCCTCGCAGGTGGTGGACCGCCTGCGGCCCCGGCTCAATGCGGTGTCCGGTGCCCGGCTGTTCCTGCAGGCGCAGCAGGACCTGCGCATCGGCGGGCGGCAGTCGGCCGCCGAATACCAGTACACGCTGACCTGCGACGACGCGCAGACGCTCAATGTCTGGGTGCCCCGGCTGCTCGAACAGCTGGGCAGCCAGCCCGGCAGGCTGCTCGACCTGAACTCCGACCTCCAGCAACACGGCCTGCAGACCTTCGTGACCGTGGACCGCGCCATGGCCGCGCGCTACGGCTTTCAGCCCAACCAGATCGACAGCGTGCTCTACGACGCCTTCGGCCAGCGCACGGTCTCCACCATCTACAACCCGCGCAACCAGTATTTCGTGGTCATGGAGTACGCACCGCGCTACTGGCAGTCGCCCGAGGCCCTGGACCAGATCTATCTCAGCACGGCCGCCGCCAACTCCGCAGGCACGCAGCAGACGCAGATGTCGGGCAGGCTGGTTTCGGGGATCACGGTCTATCACGCCACGGGCGCCACAGGTGCCACCACCACAGGCGCAGGCAGCGCCCAGGCCAACCTGCTCAACAACGCCATCTCCAACAGCCGCGGCGGCAGCTCCAGCGGCAGCGCCGTCGCCACGGCGGCGGAGACCATGGTGCCGCTGTCGGCGCTGGCCACCTGGAGCAGCAGCCACACGGCCACCCAGGTGAACCACCAGGGCGGCACGGTGGCCGCCACCATCTCCTTCAACCTGCCACAGGGCGGCTCGCTGAGCCAGGCGCAGCAGGCCATAGACGAGGCGGTCGCGCAGATCCGGATGCCGGCCACGGTCCACGGCTCTTTTGCCGGTGCGGCCCAGGCCTACGCCCAGTCCGTGGGCGCGGTGCCGCTGCTGATCCTTGCGGCCCTGGCAACGGTCTACCTGGTGCTGGGCGTGCTCTACGAAAGCGCCATCCATCCCCTGACGATTCTCTCGACACTGCCCTCGGCCGGCATAGGCGCCACGCTGGCGCTGCTGATCTTCGACACGCCGTTCTCGGTGATCGCCATGATCGGCGTGATCCTGCTGATCGGCATCGTCAAGAAGAACGGCATCATGATGGTGGACGTCGCCATACAGGAGCAGCGCATGGCCGGCAGGAATGCGCGCGAGGCCATCCACGGCGCCGCCGTGCTGCGGCTTCGGCCCATCATGATGACCACGGCTGCAGCCGTGCTGGGCGCGGTGCCGCTGGCCATCGGCATAGGACAGGGCGCATCGCTGCGCCAGCCGCTGGGCATCACGGTGATGGGCGGGCTGATCCTGAGCCAGGTCTTCACCCTCTACACCACGCCGGTGATCTATCTCTTCCTCGACCGGCTGCGCGCGCGCCTGGCGCGCTCGGCCTGGCGCATGCCCTGGAACCGCGCAGAGGAGTCCCTGCCATGACAAGCCCCCGTTTTCCCCGCACCGTGACCGCCGCGCTCTGCGCCGCCGTTCTGGCCGGCTGCGCGAGCGGGCCGGCCTATGTAAAGCCGGCCATGGAACTGCCCGCGGCCTATAGCGAACTGCCAGGCTGGACGCAGGCACGGCCCGACGCCGAGGGCCCCAAGGGCGACTGGTGGACGGCTTTCAGCGACCCGCTGCTCGACGAACTGGGCCCCCAGGTGGCCGTCTCCAACCAGAACGTGCGGCTCGCGTATGCCAATTACCAGAAAGCCACGGCCGCCATCCAGGCAGCGCGCGCAGCGCTGTTCCCTACATTGGGCATCAACGCCTCCGCGTCACGCCAGCAGGCCGGCTCCGGGGGCCCGGCCACCAGCAAGTCCGTGCAGGCGGCGGTGAGCTGGTCCCCCGACCTCTGGGGCCAAGTGCGCGACAGCGTGCAGCAGAGCCAGGCGCTGGCCCAGGTGAGCGCGGCCACCCTGGCCAACGCAACGCTGTCCGCGCAGGTGGCGCTGGCCACGGCGGTGATGGAATTGCGCGTGTCCGACGAGAACGCCCGCCTGCTGCAGCGCGCCGTGGACTCCTACCGCGAAAGCCTGCGCGTGGTCACCGAGCAGGACAGCGCGGGCACCGTGCCGCCCTCCAACCTGTATGCGGCGCGCACCCAGCTGGAGACTGCCCAGGCCAGCCTCGTGGCCGTGGGCATGGCCCGCGCCCAGTATGCGCACGCCATCGCCGTCCTCGTGGGGAAGACCCCGGAAGAAATGCAGATCGCCCCCGCGCCCACCATGCCGGATCTTCCGGACGTGCCCGTCGGCCTGCCGTCCACGCTCTTGCAGCGGCGCCCCGACATTGCCGCCGCCGAACGCCAGATGGCGGCGGACAACGCGGCCATCGGCGTCGCGCATGCGGCCTTCTACCCCTCGGTCACGCTGTCGGCCGCCGGCGGCTTGGCGGGTGCGCTCGGCGCCAGCAACCTGATCTGGTCGCTGGGCGCATCGCTGGCCGCCAGCATCTTCGATGGCGGCGCGCGCAGCGCGCAGCTGAACGAGGCGCGCGCCCAGTACGATGCATCGGTGGCCAGCTACCGCGGCACCGTGCTCACGGCGTTGCAGGATGTGGAAAATGATTTGTCGTCACTTCGCATACTGCAACAGCAGCACCAGGTGCTGGACGCCGCCGTGCAGGACGCCACGCAAAGCGCGCGCATCGCGCTGAACGAGTACGAAGCCGGCACTGTGGACTACACCACCCTGGCCACTGCCCAGGCCACGCAGATCAGCAACCAGCAGTCCCGGCTCAACGTGCGGCTGCAGCAACTGGTGAGCACCGTGACGCTGATCGGCGACCTGGGCGGCGGATGGGATGCTGCGCGGCTGGATGCCATGGTGCCGCCGCACGCTGCGGACGCAAAGCGGCCCGGCAGCGCGCAGCCCTGAGGCCCGCCATGCCCCCGCGCACCCAGGGACGGCCGCTTTCGCCGACAATGCGCCCCCTGCCCTCCCATGACGGCCGAATCACCGCCCCAGGGGATTGCGGCACCAGCACTTCCTGCACACCATGAACTTTGCCTCCCTCGGCCTGAGCCCGGCGCTGGTCTCCAGCCTCCAAGACCTGGGCCTGGTCGATCCCACGCCCATACAGACCCAGTCCATCGCCCCCGTGCTTGCGGGCCGCGACCTCTGGGCCTGTGCGCCCACGGGCTCGGGCAAGACGGCCGCCTACCTGCTGCCGCTGCTGCAGCGCTGGATGGATGGCGGCAAGGCCCAGGGTGCCCAGGGCGGCTTTGTGCGAACCCTGACCACGCTGATCGTGGTGCCCACGCGCGAGCTGGCCCAGCAGGTGGGCGAGACGCTGTCCGACCTGGGCCGCGCGCTCAAGCAGCCGCCGCGCATCGGCGTGGTCTATGGCGGCGTGTCCATCAATCCGCAGATGATGATGCTGCGCGGCAGTGCCGACTTCCTGGTGGCCACGCCGGGCCGCCTGCTGGACCTGGTGGAGCACAACGCCGTGCGCCTGTCCGCCGTGCGCCACCTGGTGCTGGACGAGGCCGACCGCCTGCTGGACCTGGGCTTCCAGGACGAGCTGCAGCGCGTGCTGGCCCTGCTGCCGAAGCAACGCCAGACCCTGCTGTTCTCGGCCACCTATCCCGATGCCGTGCAATCGCTGGCCACGGGCCTGCTGCACGATCCCGTTCAGGCCCGCGTCGATGCCGCCGAAGGCCAGGATGCCGCCAGCCCGCAAAGCATCACCCAGCGCGCCATTGCCGTGGACCGCGCGCGCCGCACGCAATTGCTGCGCCAGCTGGTGCAGGGCGACACCGCTGCGGGCACCGACCCTGTCACGCTCGAACGTGCCCTGGTCTTCGTGGCCACGCGCCACACGGCCGAACTGGTGGCTGAAAAGCTCTACAAGGCCGGCATCTTCGCCACGGCCTTCCATGGCGACCTGAGCCAGGGCGCACGCAAGGAAGCGCTGGCCGACTTCAAGGCCAAGCGCTGGCAGGTGATGATCACCACCGACCTGGCGGCGCGCGGCATCGACATCACCCAGCTGCCCCTGGTCGTCAACTACGACCTGCCACGCTCGGCCACCGACTATGTGCACCGCATCGGCCGCACGGGCCGCGCGGGCGAGGACGGCACGGCCATCAGCTTCGTGACGCCGGCCGACCAGGCGCACTGGGCGCTGATCTGCAAGCGCAACCAGCTGGACCTTGAACTGGAGCAGTTGCCGGGCTTCGAGCCCACCGAGCCCGTGCCGCCGCCTCCGGTGGCGCAGGACGGCAACGGCGGCATCAAGGGCCGCCGCCCCAGCAAGAAGGACAAGCTGCGCGCCGCGGCCGCCGAAGCAGCCGAGTCCGCAAAAAAGAACTGAGCGTTTCCGGTTCAGCCCGCGCCGCCTCGCCCGCCAAAGCGATCCCGGTACGCCACCGGGGTAATGCCCAGGTGGCGCACGAACAGGTGGCGCAGCGCCTGCTCCGAGCCCAGGCCCACGCGCGCGGCCACGGTCTTGAGTGGGAGATGGGCCTGGCTTTCCAGCAGTTGCTTGGCCGCCTCCAGCCGCGCGCTCTCCACAAAGGCCGTGGGGCTTTGCCCGGTTTCCTGCTGGAACACGCGGCGCAGGTGCCGCTCGCTCATATGGGCCTGCTCGGCCATTTGCGCAAGGGTCAGGGGCTCGGCCAGATGGGCCATCACCCACTGCTGCACGGCCTGCACGCCGCCGTGCTGCGCGGCCTGGGCCGCCAGCGGCACGCTGAACTGCGACTGCCCGCCGGGGCGCTTGAGGTACATGACCAGGTCGCGCGCCACCTCCAGCGCCAGCGCGTGGCCGAAATCCTCCTCCACCACGGCCAGCGCCAGGTCGATGCCGGCCGTCACGCCGGCCGAGGTCCACAGCTGGCGGCTGCCTGCGCCATCGCGGATTTCCTCGCGCAGGTAGATGGCATCGGCATCGACCTGCACGCGCGGATGGCGCTGTGCCAGTTGCGCCGTCACGCTCCAGTGCGTGGCCGCGCGCCGGCCGTCCAGCAAGCCCGCCTCGGCCAGGAAGAAGCTGCCCGAGCACAGCGCAATCAGCCGCTGCACACGCGGCGCCACGCGGCCCAGCCAGGCGACCAGCTCGGCCGAGCCGCCCAGCACCTGCTCGATATGGCGCGAGCCCACGACGACCACGGTGCAGCCCATGCCTGCGGCCTCCAGCCCGGCCAGCGTATGCGTGGCCTCCAGCGACATCAGCGTGTCCGAGCGCACGGGCCCTTGCCGCTGCGAGACCACGCGCACCTCGTAGCCGTCGCTCTGGCCGCGCGCGCGCAGGTGCACGTTGGCATAGTCGAACACCGACATGGGCCCTATGGCCTCCAGCGCCTTGAAGCCGGGGTAGACGACAAGATCGATGCGGTGGGCGCTGGCGTGGCGGTGGTCCATGGGAAACGACGGGCTCGGAGGCGGTCAGGGTGGAAAGAATGGGGCGGACTATACGAAAAGACGCAAGCACCCACGGCCAGCAGGCCCGGCCGAAGCCGGCCACACCCCTCAGATTCGGACATATCACCTGGGGCTGCGGCCATGATGCGGCCGGGCCGCCCAGCCATGGCCTACATTCAAGGCTTCGCGGAGCGCGCGCACTGCCGTTCCTGAGCCACCCCGACAGAAAGACACGCCCATGAAATCCAAAGCCGCCGTCGCCTTCAAGGCTGGAGAACCCCTGCAGATCGTCGAGATCGACGTGGCCCCCCCGAAGAAGGGCGAGGTCCTGATCAAGATCACCCACACCGGCGTCTGCCACACCGATGCGTTCACGCTGTCGGGCGACGACCCGGAAGGCATCTTCCCCGCCGTGCTCGGCCATGAAGGCGCGGGCATCGTCGTCGAGGTCGGCGAAGGCGTGACCAGCGTCAAGCCCGGCGACCACGTCATCCCGCTGTACACCGCCGAATGCGGCGAATGCCTGTTCTGCAAGAGCGGCAAGACCAACCTGTGCGTTTCCGTGCGCGCCACCCAGGGCAAGGGCGTGATGCCCGACGGCACCACGCGCTTTTCGTACAACGGCGAGCCCATCTACCACTACATGGGCTGCTCCACCTTCAGCGAGTACACCGTGGTCGCCGAAGTCTCGCTGGCCAAGATCCACCCCGATGCCAACCCCGAGCAGGTCTGCCTGCTGGGCTGCGGCGTGACCACGGGCCTGGGTGCCGTCAAGAACACCGCCAAGGTCCAGGAAGGCGACACCGTGGCCGTGTTCGGCCTGGGCGGCATCGGCCTGGCCGTGATCCAGGGCGCCAAGCTGGCCAAGGCCGGCCGCATCATCGCCGTGGACACCAACCCCTCCAAGTTCGACCTGGCCCGCACCTTTGGCGCCACCGACTGCGTGAATCCCAAGGATTTCGACAAGCCCATCCAGCAGGTCATCGTCGAGATGACGGGCTGGGGCGTGGACCACAGCTTCGAGTGCATCGGCAACGTCAACGTGATGCGTGCCGCCCTGGAATGCGCGCACCGCGGCTGGGGCCAGTCGGTCATCATCGGCGTGGCCGGCGCGGGCCAGGAAATCTCCACACGACCCTTCCAGCTGGTGACGGGCCGCAAGTGGCTGGGCACGGCCTTCGGCGGCGTCAAGGGCCGCAGCGAGCTGCCCGGCATGGTCGAGCAGGCCATGAGCGGCGAGATCCAGCTGGCCCCCTTCGTCACGCACACCATGGGCCTGCCGGAGATCAACGAGGCTTTTGACCTGATGCACGAAGGCAAGTCCATCCGCTCCGTCGTCGTGTACTGAAGCTCCCCCTGAGGCGCTGCGCGCCTTCCCCCGTTGCACGGCGCCTCTCTACTCGCTACGCGAGGGAGGGGGACGACGCCCTCGGCTGGGCGCCCCCGCCGCGAGGCGGCTCTTGCTCGGCGCCTCTCGCCTGGGCAGCGCCAGTTTCATGGGCCGTTGACCGTGTATAGCGTATCAACTCCCATCTTTGAATGCTGCACGCACCGCTTGCCAAGGTGCCCGTAGCATTTTTCTTTTTGAGGAACACCATGTCCGCACTGCCGCCCCTGGAACTCAAGAACGCCCATGCCTGCTTCGGCGGCGCACAGCGTTTCTACGAGCATTTCTCCGCCGAGATCGGCCTGAACATGAAGTTTTCGGTCTTCCTGCCGCCCAAGGCCGTGGCCGGCGAGAAGGTGCCCGCCGTGCTCTACCTGGCTGGGCTGACCTGCACCGAAGAGACCTTCATGACCAAGGCCGGCGCCCAGCGCCTGGCCGCCGAGCTGGGCATTGCGCTGATCGCGCCCGACACCAGCCCGCGCGGCGCAGGGCTGCCCGGCGAGGCCGATGCCTGGGACTTCGGCGTGGGCGCGGGCTTCTACCTGGATGCCACGGCCAAGCCCTGGGCGCTGCACTGGCGCATGGAAAGCTATCTGCTGGGCGAGCTGCTGCCGCTGATCGCCGCACGCCTGCCCATTGACGCGCAGCGGCTGGGCATCTTCGGCCACTCCATGGGCGGCCACGGCGCGCTCACGCTGGCGCTGCGCCATCCGGGCCGCTTCAAGAGCCTTTCGGCCTTCGCGCCCATCGCCAACCCCGTCAACTGCCCCTGGGGCCAGAAAGCCTTCTCAGGCTATCTGGGCGATGACCGCAAGGCCTGGGAAGCCCATGACGCCAGTTGCCTGATGGCCGCGCAGACCCAGGCGCCCTACCCGACCGGCATCCTCGTGGACCAGGGCCTGGCCGACAAGTTCCTGATCGAAAAGCAGCTGCTGCCCGAAGCCTTCGAGGCCGCCTGCGCCCAGGCCGGCCAGCCGCTGACGCTGCGCCGCCACGGCGGCTACGACCACGGCTACTACTTCATCCAGAGCTTCATTGATGACCATCTGCGCCATCATGCAGAGCAGTTGAGTACCCCCTGAGGCGCTTCGCGCCTTCCCCCTGAAAGGGGGACGACAGCCTCGCTGCGGGGCGGCCCTTGCTTGCTGTCCCTGGGTTGGAGCGCGCCAGTTTCAAAGATTGGGCACAAGACCATAGAACGGGCGCGTCTCACCCAGGCATGCGCCCCGCACGCATGTCCTGCGCAATACGCTCCAGTACCTGCGGCAGGTCCTTCACGCTGGCGATCACGTGGTGGGCGCCGGCTGCGCGCAGCTTGGCCTCGGCGCGGGCCACGCGCTCGCGCACTTCTTCGGCGGGGGCGGCGGCCAGTTCGGCGGGGGAGTAGCCGACTTCGTTGCCGGACAGGGTCAGGCCCACGGTCCACATGCCGGCGTTGCGGCCTTCCTCGATGCCGGGCACGGTGTCGTCCACCTTCACGCAGGCGCGCACGTCGCCGATGCCCAGCGCCAGCACATTGGCCAGCGCCATGAAGGGGCCGGGGCGGCCGCCTGCGGCCATTTCATCGCCGGCCACCACATGGTCGGGAGCCAGGCCGTTGGCCGCTGCCTGGGGCAGCAGCTGGTTCAGGACTTCACGCGGATAGCCCGAGCACGAGCCCACCTTCAGGCCCTGCGCGCGCAGCCAGCCCAGCAGCTCGGGGGCGCCTTCGATGGGTGCCGAGAACTCACCGACCTTGGCGATCTGCATGGGCATGAAGCGGGCGTAGATGGCATCCACGTCGGCGTCGCCAGGCTGCTGGCCGAAGGCCTTGTGCCATTGCGCGCGGATGCCCTCGTCCTGCAGCAGCTCGTGGATGTGCTGCCACTTGGACAGGCCCATGGGGCCGCGAGCCTGGGCCAGGGTGATGGTGATGCCGAAGCTGGCAAAGGCCTCGACAAAGATCTGCGTGGGCGCCAGCGAGCCGAAATCGACCAGGGTGCCGGCCCAGTCGAAGATGACGGCCTGCAGCGGCGACAGATCGGCGGCGGCGGTGGAGACGGTGGTGTGGTTCATGGTGCTTTTTGACTAGGAAAGAGGTTCAAACAGAAGAGGGCCGCACGCGCCTGTTCATTCCAGCGTGCGGATGAAATTGCGCCCGCGCGGGCCGGATGCGGCCGACTGCAGCAGCTGCTGCCACTCATCCCCAGGCACGCCGTAGTGGGCGGGATCGGTGGCCACGCCCAGGCCTTCGAGGAAGTTGCGCAGGCGCTGCACGGCCAGCTCGCCCGTGGCGGCATCGAAGATGGACAGCAGGGCCGCGTCGGCCTGGTCGTCGGCGCCCAGGGCCATCTCCAGCACCAGTGGCAGGCTGAACGAGCAGGCAATGCCGTGGGCCACGCCATGGCGCAGCGTGATGTCGTAGGACAGCGAATGCGCCAGCGCCGTGCGGGTGTTGGAGAAGGCCAGGCCGGCCATCAGGGCGGCCTCGGCCATGCGGCTTCGCAGCGGCAGGCTGCCCAGGTCCTGCATCAGCGCGGGCAGCGTGGCCAGGGTGCGGCGCGCGGCGCCCACGGCCAAGGTGGTGGAGACGGGATTGCGGTGCCGGTTCCAGATGGACTCCAGCGCATGCGACAGCGCATCCAGCCCCGAGGCCAGCGTGGCGCCGGCCGGCAGGCTTTGCATGAGCTGCGCGTCGATGATGGCGGCCTCGGGCCAGGTCCAGTGCTGGTGCAGCGAGTGCTTGCGGCCAGCGGCCTGGTCCCAGATCGTGGCCCAGGGCGTGACCTCGCTGCCCGTGCCGGCCGTGGTGGGGATGGCGATCAGCGCCTTGTGGCCTGCGGCCGGCAGGGCCAGCCCCTGCTCCAGGGCCTGCAACAGCTCGCCGAAACGCCGCGTGGGCGTGGCGCACATCAGCGCCTTGGCCGAGTCGATGGCGCTGCCGCCGCCCAGGGCCACGATGCACGGGACCTCGGCGTATTCGCGGTGCACGCGGTCATACAGCGGGGCCAGCCACTGCACATCGGGGTTGGGCGCAATGCCGTCCACCACGCCGCGCAGCTGGCTGCCCAGCCGTTGGCGCAGCTGCTGCACCAGGCCCAGGGATTCGGCCTCGGGAAACGTCACCAGCAGGCAGTCGCGCCCGGCCAGCAGCTCGGGCAGGCGGTCCAGGCGGCCGGGGCCGGCATGGATGGCAACGGGGTTGTGATAGGTCCACACAAATCGGTCCTTTGAATGAAACGGGGGCGCCGGGAAAAGCGCAGCCCTCAATGGCGGGTGCCCTGCTGGATGCGGCGGCGCAGCCAGTGGGAGACGAGATCGGCGGCGATCACCATCACGGTGATGACCACGATGCAGGTGGCCGTCTCCTGGTAGCGGAACAGCTTGAGGCTGCCGACCAGCTCGAACCCCAACCCGCCCGCGCCCACCATGCCCAGCACCGTGGCCGAGCGCAGGTTGACCTCGAAGCGGTAGAGCACGACCGCGATCCAGGCCGTGATGGCCTGCGGTATCACGCCGAAGACGATGAGCTGCAATTGCGTGGCGCCTGCGCTGCGCAGGGCCTGCAGCGGGCCGTCGTCGATCTCTTCGATGCTCTCGGCGAAGAACTTGCCCAGCATGCCCATGCCATGCAGGGCCAGGGCCAGCACGCCGGGAAACGGCCCCAGGCCCACGGCCGAGACAAAGACCAGCGCCAGGATCAGCTCGTTGATGCTGCGCACCACGTTCAGGAACTGCCGCGTGATGCGCCGCAGCCAGTGCCAGCCATGCAGGTTGCTGGCGGCGATGAAGGACAGCGGCAGCGCCAGCACCACGGACAGCAGCGTGCCCCAGATGGCGATCTGCACCGTCTCCAGCGCGGGCGCCATCAGGCGCGGCAGCATGCTCCAGTCCGGCGGCACGGAGCGCGCCACGAAGTCTGCGATCTGGGGCATGCCTGCCGCCAGTTCGCCCCAGCTCATCTGCGCGCCGCCCGCGCTCCAGTGCAGCACCCAGGCGATGGCCAGGGCCGCAGCCGCATAGCCGGTCCAGCCCAGGGCGCCGTGGGGGCGCGGCGCGGTCCATTGCCAGCGGTCGCGCGGCTCGGGGCTCCAGGAATTGGCGCTGGTCATCACAGTCCTCCTGCGGGCGCGCTGGCCCGCATCCACGAGGCAGGCACCGGCGCCTGCGCATGCAGGCCGGCAGGCCCTATGGCCGCCGTGCCCGGAGGTGTGTCCGGTTCTGCGCCCTGCCCTGCGCCTTGACCTGCAGTGGGCTGCGCATGGTAGATGGCCTGCAGCGCGGCCTCGTCCAGCGCCTGCGGCGATCCGTCATAGACCATGCGGCCCTGGGCCAGGCCCAGCACGCGGTCACCGAACTCCCGCGCGTAGTCCACCTGGTGCAGGTTGCAGACCACGGCAATGCCCAGTTCGCGCGTGGCATCGCGCAGGTACTGCAGCACGCTGCGCGCGGTCTTGGGGTCCAGGCTGGCCACGGGCTCGTCGGCCAGGATGACCTGGGGCTGCTGGGCCAGCGCGCGGGCAATGCCCACGCGCTGCATCTGCCCGCCCGACAGCGCCTCGGTGCGCTCCAGCGCCTTGTGGGCCAGGCCCACGCGCTCCAGGCACTGGTCGGCCAGGCGGATATCGCTTTCGCGGAACAGCTGCAGCACCGAGGCCAGGGTGCCGGTCTGGCCCAGGCGCCCGGTCAGCACGTTCTTGCGCACCGACAGGCGCGGCACCAGGTTGTGGTGCTGGAAGACCATGGCCACGTGGCGAGCCAGCTCGCGCCGGCTGTGCCTGCCGCCGCCCAGCATCAGGTCCATGCCGCCCACCTCCAGCGTGCCGCTGTCGGCGCGGGCCAGGCCGTTCATGCAGCGCAGCAGCGTGGACTTGCCGGCCCCCGACAGGCCCAGCATGACGACGAACTCGCCGGGCTGCACATCCAGGTCGATGCCATGCAGCACATGGTTGCTGCCATAGCTCTTGCGCAATTGGCGGATGCGGATCATTTCATGCTCCCCAGGTCGAGCTTGAGCGCCTTGGCCGTCTGGCGTACCACGTCGTAGGCCTTGTCATCCGTGGCCGCGAAGCCGTCGAGCACACCCTGGTCGCCCCAGGGCAGGTCCTTGACCTCGGCCAGGGCCGCAGCCACCTTCTGCTTGGTGCCGGCGTCCAGGTTCTTGCGCCAGGTCATGGGCGACTCGGGAATGGGCTGGGAGCGCCAGACGATCTGGAAGTCCTCGCGCTTGACCAGGCCCTTGCTCACGGCCGAGTCGAAGATGCGATCGGCCACGGCCGCCGCATCCACCTTGCCGTTGGCCACGGCCATGATGCTGGCGTCGTGCGAGCCCGAGAAGATCACGCGCGAAAAGCCCTTGTCCGCATCGAAGCCCTCGGCCATCAACCCGGCCTTGGGAAACAGGTGGCCCGACGCCGAGGTCGGGTCCACAAAGGCAAAGCTGCGGCCCTTGAGATCGGCCACGCTGGCCGGGCCCTTGTCCTTGCGGGAGATCACCATGCTGTGGTACGCGCTCTTGCCCGTCTTCTTGGTCACGGCCACGGCAAAGGCCTCGGCGTCCGCCACCTGGCTGGCCAGCACGTACGAGAACGGGCCGAGGAAGGCGATGTCGATCTTGTTGGAGCGCAGCGCCTCGATCACGCCGTTGTAGTCATTGGCCACGAAGGGCCGCACCTTCATGCCGGTGCGGGTGGCCAGCTGGTCCATGACCTGCTGGCTGGCGCGGATCATGGCCTGCGCGTCCTCCGAGGGGATCAGCCCCACGCGCAGCTCGGCGCTCTGGGCAAAGGCGGCAGTGGTAGCGGTGGTGGCGGTGGCGGCCAGGGCCAGCACGGCTGCGGCATGGCGCAGCCAGGTCTTGCGGTTCATCTTCATGGGAGGGTTCCTTTGCATCAGGTCGGGCACATCGGCAGATCGGTGGATCCGTGAATCGCCGGCCAAATCGCCAGGCGGGTGGGGATGGCTGAATGCTAGGAGCGACATATTTCTGCCATGTGAAAGTTTCAGAATCGGTTTTGACAGCATCCATAGACAAAACCTTGAGATACCGACTTTCGTGAGCAACGCCCGCTACCGCGCCTTCATCGCCGTCGCCCACCACGGCAGCCTCAGCGCCGCCGCCCGCGCACTGGGCGTGAGCCAGCCCACCATCTCCACCCAGATCGCCACGCTGGAGCGCCAAAGCCAGATCGAGCTGTTCCACCGCCGCGGCTACCGCATGACGCTCACGGGCGCAGGCGCCAGACTGCTGTCCATGGCGCAGAAAATCATGGCGCTGGAGGCCGAGGCCGAGTTCTTCCTGCGCGACTCGGGGCAGTTGCACCAGGGCGAGCTCAAGATCGGCGCCGTGGGGCCCTTCCATGTGATCGAGATGGTGGCCGCCTACCGCGCACGGCACCCGGGCATGCAGCTGTCCATCCGCATGGGCAACTCGCAGCAGGTGCTGGCCGACCTGGAACGCTACGACACCGATGTGGCCGTGCTCGCCGGCCTCTACGACCGCCCGGAGCTGCTGGCACGCGAGTACGCGCGCCACGCCATCGTGCTGTTCGCCCATGTGGCCCATCCCTTCGCGCGGCGCAGCGAAATCGCGCTGTCCGAACTGCAGGGCCAGCCTTTGCTGCTGCGCGAGCACGGCTCGACCACGCGCACCGCGCTGGAATCGGTGCTGCAGGCCGCCGGCGTGCAGCCGCGCACCGAACTGGAGATCGGCAGCCGCGAAGCCATACGCGAAGCCGTGGCGCGCGGCCTGGGACTGGGCGCCGTGTCCGAAGCCGAATTCATCCCCGACCCGCGCTTTCGCCCGCTGCGCATCGCGGGCGACCCGGCCAGCACCACCACCTATGTCTATTGCATGCGCGAGCGCAGCGACAGCCTGCTGGTGAGGTCTTTTCTGGAGGCGATTTGAGGACCGCGCCGGGCCACCTCGGCACCCCGCCTCAGCCCTCCACCCTGATTCCGCGCGCCTGAATCAGCCGGGCCCACTTCGCCCGTTCATCGCGCATGAAGGCGTCAAAGCGCTGCGGCGTCCCCCCTCCATCCTCTGCGCCGAACTCTTCGAGCTTGGCCACCACATCGGGCATGGCCAGGATGCGGTTGACGTCCGCATTGATGCGGGCCACGAGATCGGCAGGCATTCTTGCGGGGCCCACCAGGCCGAACCAGATGCTCGCGTTGAACCCGGTATAGCCCTGCTCCGCCACCGTGGGAATCTCCGCGAAGGCCTTGGCGCGCTTCACGCCCGTCTGAGCCACTGCATGGACTTTTCCGCCCTTGATGAAGGGCGCCGCCGTGGTCATCCCCTCGAACGCGTAGTCGATCTGGCCGCCCAGCAGATCCGTCATCACGTTCGACGCGCCCTTGTACGGGATATGAAGCGCGGACACCGCCGCAGTCTGCTCGAACAGCGCCAGCGCAAGATGCTGGGCCGACCCCGTGCCCGAGGAGCCGAAGCTGACCTCCCCCGGCTTTTGCTTCAATGCGGCCAGCAGGCCCTGCATGGTGGCGGAAGCCTTGGGGCTGGCAACCAGGACCTGCGGGGTCTGGCCCACCAGGGCGATGGCGGAGAAGTCCCGCTCCGGCGAGAAGCCGAGCCTGGGATTGAGCGCAGGGGCAATGCCCAGGGCATTGATGTGGCCCATCATGAGCGTCTGCCCATCGGGCGCGGCCCTGGCGGCCTCGGCAGCGGCGATCAGCCCCGCCGCCCCTGGCCGGTTCTCGACGATGACGGGAATGGCCCACAGCTGGTTGAGCCGGTTGGCGATGATCCGCGCCAGGATGTCCGTGCCGCCGCCTGCCGAGAAGCCGACGAGGATTTTGACCGGGCCCGCTGGCGGCCTGGCCTGTGCAAAGCCCGGATGGGCATGCAGGGCGGTGGCTGCGGCGGCCGAGGTCAGGAACTGTCTGCGTTGCATGGCTTGTCTCCTTGGATGATGGGCTGGCGGCGGTCTTACGCCACCGAGGTCCAGCGGCCGAACCGGGACACCTGCGCCTCGTCGAAATTGAAGCCGAGCCCCGGCGTCTGGTGCAGCACGACACGGCCCTTTTCCTGCGCCAGCTGGCGGTCCAGCAGGCGGCGGAAGTTAAGCACCTGGTCATCCCAGAAGAACTCGACATAGCGCGCATTGGGGGTCGCGGCCACCAGCGGCGCGTGCACATCGTGGAACCAGTGCGGACACATCTGCAGCCCATAGCCCGCCGCCATGGCTGCGATGCGCTTCCACTCGGTGATGCCCCCGCAGACTGCGGCGTCGGTCTGCAGGATGGATGCGGCGCCCATGTCGAGCAGATGCTTGTGGTACCAGCGGCCATAGCCGATTTCCGCGGTGGCCACGGGAATGCGGGTGAGCTTTGCCAGGCGGGCGTGGCTTTCGACATCGTCGGGGCTGAACGGCTCCTCGATGAAATAGGGGTCGTATGCCTCCATGCGGCGCAGGTACTGCATGGCCTGCACGGTGTCCACCCAGCCGTTGTTGCAGTCCAGCATGAGCTCCACGTCCGGGCCGATGGCCTCGCGCGCCGCCTTCACGCGCGACTCCTCGCCCTGGGGCGACCAGCGGCCGGTCTTCATCTTGACCGCCTTGAAACCCAGTTCGACATAGCCGGCCATCTCCTCGCCGACATGGCCGGCGGTCTTGCCGTCCACGTAGTAGCCGCCGCTGGCATAGGCCGGCACCGTGTCCAGCTCCACCGCGCCCAGGTACTTGTGCAACGGCAGCTGGGCGGTGCGGGCATTGAGATCCCACAGCGCGATGTCGAGTGCGCTCAGTGCGCGCATCACGGTGCCCATGCGGCCTTGCAGCAGCGCCTCCTGGTACATCTCCTTCCACAGCCCTTCGACGGCCAGGCAATCGCGGCCCAGCAGCACAGGACCGAGCAGTTGCTCGACCGCTACGCGGAACAGCTCGCCCGCCGCATTGCCGACATAGCAAAAGCCGATGCCTTCGACGCCGTCGCTGCTGCGGACCTTGACCAGCCCGTAGTGGCGGTCGACCACGGTGCGGTTCGACAGGTAGGTGACCTTGTCCAGCGGCACGCGGGCAACGCAGACTTCAATGGATTCGATGAGGGGCATGTGCTCTCCTGACATGGTTTGGAAGCGGGAACGAGCGAACTTTGCGCTTCAGGAGATCTGCAACAAAGATGGTGTCCCATGGTTCAGATGACGCAAAATGCGTCGCATGGATTCGCGCTTTCTCCAGAGCTTCATTGCCGTCGTGGACTGCGGCTCGATGGCCGACGCCGCGCGCAGGCTGGACCTGCCGCCCACCACCGTGGCCCAGCAGATGCGTGCGCTGGAGGCCGACGTGGGCTGCGCACTGCTCACGCGGGTGGGCCGGACGGTGCGGCCCACCGTCGTGGGCGCCCGGATCGTGGAGCATGCGCGGGAGGTGCTCAAATCCGTGGAGAACCTGAGGTCGGCCGCCTCGGCCACCGAGCTTCCCGCAGGCCCATTGAGGCTGGGGGCAACGCCCACGGCGCTGATGGGCCTCGTGCCCCCGCTGCTGCGCCGGTGGATGAGCGCCCATCCGGCCGTGCGCGTCTACATCGAACCCGGCACCTCCTCACTGCTGCTGGACCAGGTGCAGGCCGGCCATCTGGATGCGGCCATCCTTGTGCACCCGGCCTTCGCCATGCCCAAGACCTGCGAATGGCGGCTGATGCGCAGCGAGGCGCTGATTCTTCTCGCGCCCCGGGACATGAAGGTGCGCGATCCGGTGCTCACGGCCGCACGCGAGCCCTTCATCCAGTACGACCGCAAGGTGGTGGCAGGAAAAATGGCGGATGAATACCTGCGGGGCCACGGCATCAAGCCAAAGGTCCGCTTCGAGCTGGACGGCATCGAGCAGATCGCACAGCTGGTTGCGGAAGGCTTCGGTGTCTCCATCCTGCCGGACTGGCCCGTGCTGGGACCGCCGGATGCCAGGACGCGCCGATGGCCGCTGCCCCCTCCGAGCCCGTCCCGCGAAGTGGGCATCGTGTGGCTGCGATCGTCGGTGCGCTCCCCGCTGGCGGCCGCCTTGTCCGAGCTGATCGATTCCCGCTAGCGGACCATGCCCTGGCCTGTGCCTGGCACGCAGGCTCTCAGAAAAGGCTGCGTTGCGGCAGCAAAAGCGACGGGTGGTAGAGGCTGCAATCGAGCCGCAGCGGCTCGCGGTTGAAGCCGTGGCGGCGGCAGGCCAGGGCGAAGCGCTGGCGCAGCAGCTCGGCCCAGTGGCCCGTGCCTTTCATGCGCTGGCCGAACTCGGCGTTGTAGACGCGGCCGGCCTCGCGTTGCTCGCCCTGGATGCCGTGCAGGTCGCGCACGCGCTCCATCACGCGGCGGGCGCGGTCGGGGTAGTGCACCTGCAGCCATTGCTCGAACAGCGGTGCCACTTCCCAGGGCAGGCGCAGCACGGCATAGAAGGCGTGGCGCGCACCTGCGTCGGCGGCCGCCTCCAGCACCTTCTCCAGGTCTTCGTTGATGAAGGGAATCTGCGGTGCCAGGCTCACGCCCACGGGCACGCCCGCCTCGGTCAGCGCGCGGATGCTGCGCAGCCGGCGGTGCGGCGCGGCGGCGCGCGGCTCCAGGTGGCGTGCCAGGTCGGCGTCCAGCGTGGTCAGCGTGATGTGCACCGAGGCCAGGCCCTGGCGCGCCAGCGGGGCCAGCAGGTCCAGGTCACGCTCCACCCCGCTGCCCTTGGTGACGATGGAAAACGGGTGGCGCGCCTCGGCCAGCACTTCGATCAGGCGGCGCGTCAGCCCCAGCTCGCGCTCTATGGGCTGGTAGCAGTCGGTGACCGAGCCCAGCATCACGGGCGCGGCCACATGGCTGGCGCGCGACAGCTCGGCGCGCAGCAGCTCGGGCAGGTTCTGCTTGGCGATGAGCCGGGTCTCGAAGTCCAGCCCTGGCGACCAGCCCAGGTAGCTGTGCGTGGGCCGGGCATAGCAATAGATGCAGCCATGCTCGCACCCCCGGTAGGGATTGAGCCCCATGTGAAACGGCAGGTCGGGCGACTGGTGGCGGCTCAGCGCCGAGCGGGCCTGCTCCCAGCGCAGTTCGGTGCGCAGCGGCGCGGCTTCCTCGCCTTCGGCAGGCGCCTCAAGGCTGCCCCAGCCGTCGTCAAAGGCCTCGCGCGGATCGGTGGTGAAGCGGTGGGCCAGTTGGCTGGCTGCGCCCCGGCCCTTGATGGCGTGCAGGGGCACCCGGGCCGTGTCGTGATGAGGCGTGGGAGGACTGGGAAGCATGGAGTAACTGTATAAAAATACAGTCATACCGCCAAGCACTCCCCGCATGCCTGCAGTTGCGAAGTGGGTTTTGCCGGCTTGGCAAGTGCCCACGCCAATCCGCACCACACCGTGCGGGTTCGCTTGGCAGAACCCACACGGGCCTGCACAATGGGCCTATCGCACCAACTTGGTGCTTTTCTCTTTTCTGAAGATGCCTTGGCCCGGACAACCGCGTTGCCCGGGCTTTTGTCCGTTTGGGCGCCGCTGCCCTTCACTGCAGCCACGGCGCAAGCACACAAGGGAGCCAACACCATGGAGCGCAAGCCCCACATCATTCTTTCGTCCCTGGACCTGGAGCGCATCGAGGCCCTGCTGGACAAGCAACCCGCCTTCCCCGGCCGCGAGGCGCTGGAGGCCGAGCTGGACCGCGCCGACGTGCTCGAACCCAAGGAAATGCCGCCCAACGTGGTGACCATGAACTCCACCGTGCGCTTCACGCTGCTGGAGTCGGGCAAGTCCAATACGCTGACCCTGGTCTATCCCAAGGAGATGGATGGCAGCTCCGACAAGGTGTCGGTCTTCGCGCCCGTGGGCATTGCCCTGCTGGGCCTGAGCGTGGGCGACCAGTCGCGCATGGCCGGTCCCTCGGGCCAGGTCACCGTGCGCGTGGATGCCATCGAGTTCCAGCCGGAAAGCGCAGGCGAGCTGCACCGTTGAACGCCGACCGGCGTGAAGCGAAAAAGGCAGCCAACCGGCTGCCTTTGTTGTTTGTGGACTGAGGCACCGCGCCTCAGCGCAGGCCCGCCACAAATGCCGCGATCAGGCCGGTGCCCACCAGGCCCGCCTGCCAGCGCAGCGCCATGTGCCAGCTGGGAACGTGGCGCTCCACGCGCTCGTACAGCAGATGGCCGGCCGCAATCGACAGCACGAAGGCCGTGCACATGCCCAGCAGGGCAGCGGGAATGGACTGCGGCCAGAAATGGCTTTCCACGGCATTGACCAGCAGGCAGACCGAGAAGTGCACGAGAAACACCGAGTACGAAATCTTGCCCAGCCGACGCAGCGGCGCCCAGCCTTGTGCCTGCGCAAACGCGGGGCTGCGCATGGCCACGACCAGGGCCAGCGCCGTGGCACCGGCCAGCGCGATGCGGTCGCGCCACTCCAGTGCCAATGCCGCCACGACCAGGGCCACGATCAGCAAGGACCAGTTCCAGGCCGTCGAGGACTTGTCCGCATGCGCGGCCCAGTAGGCCAGCATGCCCAGGCCGTAGGCGCCAAAGAAGTACGGCGCCCACACATCCCATTGCGCATCCAGATTGAAGCCCAGCAGCGAAGCGGTCACGCCGATCACCACCAGCGCCTGCGCCACGCTCAGCGCCCAGGGCCAGCAGCGTGACAGGGCGTCGCCGCCAAAGCGGCGGCGCAGCAAGGCACCGCCCCAGCGCGTGCCGGCCAGCAGCAGCGCAGTCAGCGCGAACAGCTGAAAGTCGATGGACACATACCAGACGCCGGCGGACAGCGACTCCTCGCCCACGATGTTCTGCAGCAGCAGCGCATGCGCCACCAGTTGCCAGAGATCGGGCTCGCCCGACACCGAGGCATGGTCGAACCAGGGCCGCACGGCCGCCGAGACCACGATGGCCACGACCAGGGCCACCGCATAGGGCACGACCAGGCGCACGAAGCGGCGCCCGATGCGCGACCACGGATCGCTGTGCTGGCCGTGGCCTTGCGGCGCCATGCTGGCTGCAGCCAGGTAGCCGCCCAGCACCAGGAAGATCTGCACGGCCATGCGCGCATATTCATAGAGCCAGTCGATGAGGTCCGGCGCGGCCGGATGGGCGATATCGGACATGGGGCCGTAGAAGGCCAGGTGGTGCCAGATGATAGCGGCACAGGCCAGGCCCTTGGTGCAGTCGATCAGCGCACTGCGGCTAGCGTGGGACATGGGGCAATCTGTAGTCGGTACGGGGCGGGAAGGCGCAGGGCCCGGGCCGCCTGGCCGCAAGCCCGCAAAGGCGCCATTGTGCGCCTTTTGGGCGCGACTTGCAGAAAGCTGACACATCGCTTCCCAAGCCGCCCGGAGCGTGCCGCGCACGCGCAGGCACAATGCATGCCATGACGCAATCCAAACCTCTTCCGGCGTTGAACCGGCAGTTCGTCTCGCACTTCGGCGAGATGGGCAGCCGCTGGGGCATCAACCGCACGGTAGGCCAGATCTACGCACTGCTGTTTCTTTCGCCCGAGCCGCTCAATGCCGACCAGATCGCCGAGACGCTGGAGTTCTCGCGCTCCAACGTGAGCATGGGGCTCAAGGAATTGCAGGCCTGGCGCCTGGTGCAATTGCGCCACCAGCCCGGCGACCGGCGCGAGTATTTCGAGGCGCCGCAGGATGTCTGGGAAATCTTCCGCCGCCTGGCCGAGGAACGCCGCCGCCGCGAGATCGAGCCCACCCAGTCCATGCTGCGCGCCGCCATGCTGGAGGAAGTCACCACCGAAGAGGAACGCTACGCCCAGCAGCGCATGCGCGACATGTACGAGCTGATCGACCGGCTCATGAACTGGTTCGACGACGTGCAGCGCCTGTCACCCGAGACCGCCATGCAGCTCATGGGCATGGGCACGGCCGTGACGCGGCTGCTGGATCTGAAGGACCGCATCACGGGCGGCAAGGGCCGCGCCAAGGCGGATGACACCGACGATTGAACCTGGCAAGCCTGCGTACAAAAATGAGCTCCCCAGGGAGCTCATTGTGTTTACAGCAATGCTTCATTAGCGGTAAGCGCGTGCAAAAACTGGCGTAGCCCAAAGCGAGGGACACCGAGCAAGGGCCGCCCCCGCAGCGAGGGTGTCGTCCCCCTCCCGACGAGAGAGGGGGAAGGCGCGAAGCGCCTCAGGGGGAGCTTTATTTCTCCCGGGCCAGGAGTTCGCGGCGCGTGGCCTCGTCGTCCATCAGTTCGTACCACATCGCGTTGAGCACCGCGAAGGCGGCCGCCAGCGGCAGGCCGAGCAACCAGGCGAAGTACCACATGGTGTTGTGTCCTTTCTTGACGTTGACTGTCGTTTCTTGATTCGGTGGATCAGTACGAGTGGCCACGGCCCTCGATGATGGCCATCGGGTCGACCTTGCCGCGCAGCACGCTGTAGACCCAGCTGGTGTAGGCCACGATGAGGGGCACGAAGATAAGCGCGCACACCAGCATGATGAACAGCGTCACATGGCTGGACGAAGAGTCCCAGACCGTGAGGCTGTGCTGCGGGTTCAGCGACGAGGGCAGGATGAACGGGAACATGGACGCCCCCACGCTGGCGATGATGCCGGCAATGCCCAGGCCGCTGGACAGCAGGGCCAGCCACTCGCGGCGCAGCCACAGGCCCAGCGCCGCCAGCAGCGGCATCAGCAGCCCGATGGCCGGCACGGCCCAGAGCACGGGCCGGGCCTGGTAGTTGGCGAACCAGGCGCCCGCCTGCAGCGCAGCCGTCTTGAACAGCGGGTTGGACGGTCCGGTGGTGTTGATCTCGCTGGTGATGCGGTAGCCATTGAGCGCGGCCAGCCACACGCCAGCCGCCGCGAACAGCACCGTGGTGGCGACGGCCGCCACCATGCCGAAGCGGCGCGCGCGCGCGGCCACATCGCCCTCGGTCTTGAACACCAGCCAGGACGCACCATGCATAAGCAGCATGCACAACGAGACCAGGCCGGCCAACAGCGCAAACGGGTTGAGCAGGCCGAAGAACGTGCCCTCGTAGTAGATGCGCATGTCGGGCGCCAGGCGGAAGGGCACGCCCTGCAGCACATTGCCAAGGGCCACGCCGAAGATCAGCGCAGGCACCACGCCGGCCATGCACAGCACGGCATCCCAGCGCGCGCGCCAGGCCGGCTCCTCGCGCTTGCTGCGGAACTTGAAGGCCACGGGCCGCAGGATCAGCGCCACCAGGGCCGCGAACATGGCCAGGTAAAAGCCCGAGAACGACACGGCATACAGCTGCGGCCAGGCCGCAAAGATGGCACCGCCGCCCAGGATGAGCCAGACCTGGTTGCCTTCCCAGACCGGACCCAGAGAGTTGATGACGACGCGGCGCTCCACGTCGGTCCTGGCCGCCAGCGGCAGCAGCGCGGCAGCGCCCAGGTCAAAGCCATCGGTGACGGCAAAGGCGATGAGCAGCACGCCCAGCAGGCCCCACCACAGCAGGCGCAGGATGTCGTAGCTGATCAGTTCGTGAAGAATCATGGTGACAATCTCCCTTGGTCATTGCCCGCGGGCGAGTTTTTGCATCAGAGGGAAGTAGGTGGTCAGGTGCGGTGCGCTTTCCTCCTGCGGTCCCTTGCGGATGGCCTTCACCATGAGCTTCATCTCGATGACGAAGAGCACGGAGTAGATGGCGATGAAGCCTGCAATAGTCAGCAGCAGCGTGCCCGCGCCCAGGTTGGAGACGGCCAGCGCCGTGGGCAGCACGCCTTCGATGATCCAGGGCTGGCGGCCCACCTCGGCCACGATCCAGCCGCACTCGGCCGCGATCCAGGGCATGGGAATGGCGATCACGGCCAGCTTGAGCATCCACGGATGGGCGTCCAGCCTGCGCCGCACCGACAGCCAGAAGAACGCGGCCGTGAGCGCGATGAAGAACATGCCCAGCCCCACCATGATGCGGAAGGCCCAGAACAGCGGCCCCACGGCCGGCACGGTGTCCCAGGCGGCCTGGGCGATCTGCGCGTCCGTGGCCTGGCGCGGGTCGTCCACGTAGCGCTTGAGCAGCAGCGCGTAGCCCAGTTGCCCGCCCTTGTCCTCGAAGACGGCCTTGGCCTCGGCCGGCACCTGGCCCGTGGGGCCGGCGGCGCGGATGGCCTCCAGCGCGCCATAGGCCTCGATGCCGTTGCGGATGTACTGCTCGGTGCGCTGGACCAGGTCGTTGATGCCGGGGATCTCGCTGGTCAGCGAGCGCGTGCCGATCAGGCCCATGACCCAGGGAATGTGCACGGCGTAGTGCGTCTCGCGTGCGGCCTTGTCGGGGAAGCCGAAGGCCGTGAAGGCGGCCGGTGCGGGCTCGGTGTCCCACATGGCCTCGATGGCGGCCAGCTTCATCTTCTGGTGCTCCGAGGACAGGTAGCCGCTTTCATCGCCCAGCACCACCACCGACAGCGCGGCGGCCAGGCCGAACGAGGTGGCCACCGTCATGGAGCGGCGCGCCAGCTGGATGTGCCGGCCCTTGAGCAGATACCAGGCCGAGACGCCCAGCACGAAGATGGCCGCCGTCACGTAGCCGGCCGATACCGTGTGCACGAACTTGGCCTGGGCCACGGGGTTGGTCAGCACCGCGAAGAAGTCGGTGACCTCCATGCGCATGGTCTGCGGGTTGAACGCCGCGCCCACGGGGTTCTGCATCCAGCCATTGGCGATCAGGATCCACAGCGCCGAGAAGTTCGAGCCCAGGGCCACGCACCAGGTGGTCACCAGATGGCCGACCTTGCTCAGGCGGTCCCAGCCGAAGAAGAACAGGCCCACGAAGGTGGCTTCCAGGAAGAAGGCCATCAGCCCTTCGATGGCCAGCGGCGCGCCGAAGATGTCGCCCACGTAGTGGCTGTAGTAGCTCCAGTTCATGCCGAACTGGAACTCCATCACGATGCCCGTGGCCACGCCCATGGCGAAGTTGATGCCGAACAACGTGCCCCAGAACTTCGTCATGTCGCGCCAGATGGTGCGGCCCGTCATCACGTAGACGGTCTCCATGATGGCGATGATCACGGCCAGGCCGATGGTCAGCGGCACGAACAGGAAGTGGTAGAGCGCCGTTACCGCGAACTGCAGCCGCGATAGATCGACGATGTCGAGGTCCATGGTGAGATCCTTTCTCTCGGGGGTACTTGGTGAAATCCTTGATCAGCCGTCCTGCCGCAGGCGCGCCAGGGCCGCCTCGAACGGCGGTGTGCCGCGCAGCGCCTCGGACACCACGCGGCCCTGCTCCACCCACAGCAGCCGGTCGGCCAGTTGCGCCTCCCGCAGCTTGTGGGTGGCCAGCACCAGGGTGCGGCCCCGGGCTGCACTGTCCAGCCGCACCAGCAGGTCGGCGGCCGTGCGTGCATCCAGGCCTTCGGTCACTTCGTCCAGCAGCCAGCAGCGCGCGGGGCTCAGCAGCAGCCGTGCCAGCGCCAGGCGCCGTGCCTGGCCGCCGGACAGGCCCAGCCCGCCCTCGCCCAGCCGCGTGTCCAGACCCTGCGCCATGGCGCGCACATCGCCGGCCAGCCCGGCGACTTCGAGCGCCGCCCACAGCGTGTCCCCGGCGGCCTCGGGGCAAGCCAGCAAAAGGTTGTCGCGCAGGCTGTCCTCGAACAGTTCGGTGCGCTGCGTCATCCAGGTGCAGCGCCGGGCACGCACGGCGCCGGCCAGCGGCGGGAGCTCGCCGGCCATCAGGGACAGCAGCGTGGTCTTGCCCGCGCCGCTGGCGCCCAGCAGGGCGACACGCTCGCCTTCGGCGATACGGATGTCCTGGGCCAGCACGGCGGCACGGGGTGCCACGACCTGCTCCAGCTCAACCGCCAAGCCTTGCCTGGGCGCAGCCGGTTCGCAGGCGACTTGCGCAGCGCCATCGCGCAGGGCAGGCGCCAGCCGGCGCGCGGCCAGCCAGCTGCGGCCGGCCTCCAGCGCGCCACGGCGCAATGCGGCAAAGGGCTCCATGGCCGTCAGCGCCAGCAGCAGGGCCAGCGCGGCCACGGGGGCGCCCAGCAGGCCGGCCTCGGCCAGCCAGCCTACGCCCAGCAGCACACCGGCCAGGGCCAGGGCGCCACACAGGCCCTGCACGAAGGAGGTTCGGGCCTCCAGGCCGTGGAGCTCGGCGTCGGCCTCGGCCACGCGTGCGTCCAGGGCGGCAATGCGTTCGCAATGCGCGGCCAGGGTGCCGGCCATGGCCAGCTCCGCCTGCCCGGCCACCAGGTCGGCCGTGCGGGCGCGCAGGGACTCCAGCGCCAGCGCACGGCGCACGGCGGGCCGGCGCGCACTGCGCGCCAGCCACAGGGCGCTGCCCAGGCCCGTGGCCAGCAGCCACGCAGCCAAGGCCAGGCCCAGCCACCAGCGCATCAGGCCCAGTGCCAGGGCGGCCATCAGCGTGGCACCCGTGGCGGCCAGCAAGGGCACGAACAGGCGCAGGTACAGGCTGTCCAGCGCATCCACGTCGGCCGTCAGCCGCTGCAGCAGGCGTGCGGGCCGCAGGCGCAGGCTCAGGGCGGCGGCGGGCGTGGCCCAGCTGCGCAGCAGCCGCTCGCGCAGGGCGGCCAGCACGGCCAGGGTGGCGTCATGGGTGACCAGCCGTTCGGCATAGCGCGTGCCCGTGCGGCCCAGGGCCAGCAGGCGTATGCCGGCCGAGGGCATGAAGACGTCGAAAACGATGGCCGTGGCCGGCAGCAGCCCGGCCAGTGCCGTGGCCGTGATGAACCAGCCCGACAGACCCAGCAGCGCCATGCCCATGAGCACCGTGAGCAGGGCCAGCAGCGCGCCGCCCAGCCACAGGCGCCGGGGCGCCATGCGCGCCAGGGCGGCAAGCACGGGCCAGAGGGTGGAGCGGGGCTTCATGCGGCCAGCTCCTGTGGGGCGGCATGGCCCGCCAGATCCACCACGCGGTGCATGGCGGCGGCCAGTTCGGCATCGTGGGTGGCGACGATCAGCGTGCGACCGCGCGCCAGCTGCAGCAGGGCATCGGTGACCTGGGCGGCCGTGGCCGGGTCCAGGTGGGCCGTGGGTTCATCGACCAGCAGCAGGCCTGCATCGCGCGACAAGGCCAGGCGCGCCAGGGCCAGGCGCACGATTTCGCCGCCCGACAGGCCGGCTCCGCCCTCGCCCAGCGTGGCGCCGGGCCGGGTCTCGGCCAGCTTGCCCAGCCCGGCCAGCCGCAGGGCCTGGCGCAGTTCGCCGAAGGTGAATCCCGGGCGGCCCAGCCGGAGGTTTTCGGCCACCGAGCCGGCGAACACATGGGGGCTCTGTCCCATCCAGGCCATGCGCGCGCGCAGCCGGCCGGCCGATTCGCCGTCGAGCAGCTGGCCGTCGATATGGATGCGCCCAGGCTCGGCCACCGGCAGCAGGCCTGCAATCTGCGCCAGCAGCAGCGACTTGCCGCTGCCGCTGGGGCTCCACAGCGCCACATGCTCGCCAGGCCGCACGTCCACCGTGAGCGCCGGCAGCGTGACCGCGCCGCCTGGCGCCTGGGGCCGCACCTGCTCCAGGTGCAGGGCGCAGGCCTGGCCGGCCGCCCTGCCGGGCGCAGCCAGTGCGCCGGGCAGCGGCTGCGCATCGCGGCCCAGCTCGCCCAGGGCCTGCAGTGCGGCCTCGCCGCTGGCGCGGTCATGCCAGACGGCAGACAGCTCACGCAGGGGATCGAAGAAGCTGGGCGCCAGCAGCAGCACGAACAGCGCCTGGCCCAGGCTCAGTGTCTGGCCCCAGCTGCCAAAGGGCAGATGGCCCAGCAGGTGAAAGCCCACGTAGACGGCCACCATGGCCACGCCCAGGGCCGAGAACAGCTCCAGCACCGCAGAGGACAGAAAGGCGATGCGCAGCACGCGCATGCTGCGTTCGCGCAGGGATTCGGCATTGGCGCGCAGCCGCTGCGCCGTGGCATCCACCGCGCCCAGGGCGCGCAGGGTGGACAGGCCGCGCAAGCGGTCGAGCAGGAAGGCGTTCATGCCGCCCAGCTCCACCATCTGCGCCTGGCTGGCCGCCTTGGCGCGCCAGCCGACGATGGCCATGAACAGCGGGATCAGCGGCGCGGCCACCACCAGGATCAGCGCCACCACCCAGCTCTGGCTGGCCACGGCCAGCGCAATCACCAGCGGCACGGTGCGCACGCGCCACATGGCGGTCTGGTAGCGCGACAGCCAGGGCACGATGGCCTCGGCCTGCTCGGCCATGGCGCTGGCCGCCTGGCCCGAGGCCGCGCGCTGGCGGTCCAGCGGCGAGGTGCCCGCCAGCGTGCGCAGCACCTGCATTCGCAGCGCACTCACCAGGCTGCGCGCCTGCAGATTGGCGCGGCGCGTGCCGCTGGCATCGCACCAGGCGCGCAACCCGCCCAGCAGCGCAACGCCGGCCGCAAGCTGCCACAGTGGCCACAGCGGCTCCACGCCTGCGCCATCGGCCATGGACTGCACGGCCAGCGCCAGCAGCGCCGCCTGGGGCAGCCACAGCAGCGAGGCCAGCACCAGGCGCCCCGTACCCGCCATCGGACGACGCGCCAGCTGGTGGAACTCAGGCAATGACGGGGTACAAGGTTTGTTCATTTATTCTGTAATTTCAGTATTTACTGAAATTACGCAAAGAATTCTAAACAAACTTGCTCCAGGCAAGTCGCTCGTAGGGGGAAGCCGAGTGAAGCAGTCAAGCGTGCGCAAGGGGTTTTGCGCAAACAACTTCGAGAACCGGACCCGCACAGCGTGGGTAATACCCAAAGAAAACGGCGCCCGAAGGCGCCGTCTGGCGGGGTAGGAGAAGAGCCCGTCCTGGGCTCCCCGAGCCTTACGGGGTGGACAGCAGGCGGTCGCGCGCCTGGTTGTATTCGCGCTTGAGACGCTCGACCAGCTCGCCCGCACCCGTGACTTCGCGGATGGCGCCAATGCCCTGGCCGCAGCCCCAGATGTCCTTCCAGGCCTTCTTGGCGTCGCCGCCGAAGTTCATCTTGCTGGGGTCCGACTCGGGCAGGTTGTCGGGGTCCAGGCCAGCCGCGCGGATCGACGGCGCCAGGTAGTTGCCGTGCACGCCCGTGAACAGGTTGCTGTAGACGATGTCGTCGGAGGTGCCGTCCACGATGGCCTGCTTGTAGGCATCGTGCGCACGCGCCTCATGCGTGGCAATGAAGGCCGAGCCGATATAGGCGAAGTCCGCACCCATGGCCTGGGCCGCGAGGATGGCACCGCCCGAGGCGATGGAGCCCGACAGCGCCACGGGGCCGTCGAACCATTCGCGGATTTCCTGGATCAGCGCGAACGGGCTCTTGACGCCCGCATGGCCGCCCGCGCCCGCCGCCACGGCGATCAGGCCGTCGGCCCCCTTTTCGATGGCCTTGTGCGCGAACTTGTTGTTGATGATGTCGTGCAGCACCACGCCGCCCCAGCTGTGCACGGCCTGGTTCACGTCCTCGCGCGCACCCAGGCTGGTGATGACGATGGGCACCTTGTACTTGGCGCACATCTGCATGTCGTGCTCGAGCCGGTCATTGCTCTTGTGCACGATCTGGTTGATGGCGAACGGCGCCGAGGGCCGGTCCGGATGGGCCTTGTCCCAGGCGGCCAGGGTCTCGGTGATCTCGGCCAGCCAGTCTTCGAGCTGCTCGGCCGGGCGCGCGTTGAGCGCGGGCATGGAACCCACGATGCCGGCCTGGCACTGGGCGATCACGAGCTTGGGGTTGCTGATGATGAACAGCGGCGAGCCGATCACTGGCAGGGCCAGTTTCTTCAGCGCCGGGGGAAGCTTGGACATGCGTTGTCTCCGTTGGTTCTCGGTATCTCTGTCTGCGTTGTGCCGTGCGCAAGCGCCGGGTCAGAAGGCGTCCATGGGCAGTGCCATCACGCTGTCGCCGCCGTGCACGATGGCATCGCGCAGGCCCGCCGCCTTGACGAGGATGTGCTCGGCATAAAAGCGTGCCGTCGCAATCTTCGCGCGCATGAAGGCCGCGTCCTGTCCCTTGTGCAACAGCTGCTCGGCCGCCAGCAGGGCGCGGCCCATCTGCCAGCCTGCGACGAGGTTGCCCGCCAGCATCAGGTAGGGAACGCTGCCGGCGTACACGGCATTGGGCTCGGCCTTGGCCTGGCCCGAGACGAAGTGCACCGCCTCCACGAAGGCCTGGCGCGCAGCGGCCAGCTGGCGGGCCACGGCCAGTGCCTCGGGCGTGCCGCTGGCGGCCAGCTCGGCTTCGGTCTTCTCGATCTGGCCCGCAATGGCCAGCGCGGTCTGGCCGCCATCGCGCGCCGTCTTGCGGCCCACCAGGTCATTGGCCTGGATGGCGGTCGTGCCTTCGTAGATGGTCAGGATCTTGGCGTCGCGGTAGTACTGGGCGGCGCCCGTCTCCTCGATGAAGCCCATGCCGCCGTGCACCTGCACGCCCAGGCTGGTGACTTCCAGGCTCATCTCGGTGCTGTAGCCCTTGACCAGGGGCACCATGAATTCATAGAAGGCCGCATTGGCCTCGCGCACCTGGGCATCGGCATGGTGGTGGGACGCATCGTAGGCCGCGGCGGCCGTGGCCGCCATGGCGCGGCAGCCCTCGGTGTAGGCGCGCATGGTCATGAGCATGCGGCGCACATCGGGGTGGTGGATGATGGTGGCGCTGGCCTTCACGCTGCCGTCCACGGGGCGGCTTTGCACGCGCTCGCGGGCATAGGCCACGGCGTGCTGGTAGGAGCGCTCGGCCACGGCAATGCCCTGCACGCCCACGGCGTAGCGGGCCGCGTTCATCATGATGAACATGTATTCCAGGCCGCGGTTTTCCTCGCCAACCAGATAGCCGATGGCCCCGCCGTTGTCGCCGTACTGCAGCACGGCCGTGGGCGAGGCCTTGATCCCCATCTTGTGCTCGATGCTCACGCAGTGCACATCGTTGCGCGCGCCCAGCGATCCATCCTTGTTGACCAGGAACTTGGGCACCACGAACAGGCTGATGCCCTTGACGCCCTCGGGCGCCCCGGCCACGCGGGCCAGCACCAGATGGACGATGTTCTCGGCCATGTCGTGCTCGCCATAGGTGATGAAGATCTTGGTGCCGAAGACCTTGTAGCTGCCATCGGGCTGCGGATCGGCCTTGGTGCGCACCAGGGCCAGGTCGGAGCCGGCCTGGGGCTCGGTCAGGTTCATGGTGCCGGTCCACTCGCCGGTCACCAGCTTCTCGAGATAGGTGGCCTTGAGCTCATCGCTGCCCGCCGTCAGCAGGGCCTCGATGGCGCCGTCGGTCAGCAGCGGGCACAGCGCAAAGCTCAGGTTGGCGCTGTTGAGCATTTCCACACAGGCCGCGCCAATCGTCTTGGGCAGGCCCTGGCCGCCAAAATCCTGCGGATGCTGCAGGCCCTGCCAGCCGCCTTCGGCGTACTGGCGAAAGGCCTGCTTGAAGCCCGCCGTGGTGGTGACCACGCCGTCCTTGAGGCTGGAAGGCGCCACGTCGCCCGGCAGGTTCAGCGGTGCCACCACGCCTTCGCACAGCTTGGCGCATTCCTCCAGCACGGCCTGGGCCGTCTCCAGGCCAGCCTCCTCGAAACCGGGCAACTGCGCCACCTGGTCGATCTGCGCCAGATGCTCCATGGCGAACAGCATGTCTTTGAGGGGAGCCGAGTAAGTCATTGTTGAACCTTCCTGAACAGAGCCTGGACCGCCGGCGCGCAGCGCGCGGCGACCTGGGACAGCGGGCACGCCGCCACGGCACTACTGCATTGCTGCGTTATTGCGTGACGCGGCCCGATGCGTTGACGATGGACAAATCCACGAATTTCGAGCCCGCCTGCGAGCCCGGACGATAGGTAACCCAGTAGCCGCCCAGATCGAAGGCGTCCAGGCCGCGCAGCGAAGCGGCCAGCTTGTCGCGCGTCAGCGGCTGGGTGCGGCGCATGGCCTCCACGATGACGCGGGCGTTCACATAGCCTTCCATCATGGCGTAGCTGACCGGCACGGTCAGCGACTTGCCTGCAGCGGTGGCCGCGTCCCTGAACTCCTTGTTCAGGCGCATGGTCACCTTGTAGGGACTGGGCACGACCTGGGCAATGGACAGGCCGCTCATGAACTCCACGGGCAGGCGCTTGGCCAGTTGCTCGATATCGGCTTCGGACGTCGCGTAGATCTGGGCCGTGCCACCCGCCATGCGGTACGCTTCGACAAAGGCCGAGGTCACGGGGCTGGAGGCCACCACCATCACGGCCTGCGCCGAAGGCTGGGCCTTTTGCAACTGGGAAACGGCCTTGTCCATGGCGCCCTTGCCCGTGCTCAGCGAGGCGCTGACCACCAGCTTGGCCTTGGAGGGCGCAATCGCCTTGTTCACCAGCTCGGCCACGGCCTTGGCGTCGGGACGCTCGTCATGCAGCAGGGCCAGGCGCGTGATGCCCACGGTGGACAGGTGCGAGGCGATCTTGGCCATTTCCTCGGGCAGGTTGGCGCGCGTGCTGAAGATCTGGGGATGGCTCAGCACCCGCGTGTCCGTGCTCTGGTAACCCACCAGGGAGATCTGGGACTGGTCGAGCAGCTTGCTGTCCAGCAGCGCCGCCATGTTGCGGTTGCCGAAGTAGCCGGCCAGCACCACAGGCTTGGACTCGTCCAGCAGCTTGCGGGTCTTGTCCACGGTTTCCTCGGGATGGCCCACATCGTCCACGGTGACCAGTTGCACGGGCTGGCCCTGCACGCCGCCGGCCTTGTTGATCTGGTCGAAGTACAGGCGCATGCCCTGGGCATAGGCACGGCCCTGCGTCGCACCGGCTCCCGACATGGGTGCCACCTGCCCCACCACCCAGGCATTGGCCTCGGCGGCCAGCGCCATGGCGCCACAGACAAAGGCCACGGCCGTGCGGGCCAGGCGCAAGCGCATCATCTTCATTTCAATCTCCCTCTCGGTTCATGCCATCGCCAGCACCGGCTGGCGGCCAAGTCCGTTGTTGTAGTCGGTGGTGCGCGCCGTGACCAGCGGACCATCCCGGAATCCATGACGGAAAAAGAGGGGCCTGTGCCCCTCATTTTTCAGCTTCAGCCGCTTACAGCGCCTGCACCAGTTCCGGCACGGCCTGGAACAGGTCGGCCTCCAGGCCGTAGTCGGCCACCGAGAAGATCGGTGCCTCGGGGTCCTTGTTGATCGCCACGATCACCTTGGAGTCCTTCATGCCGGCCAAGTGCTGGATGGCGC
>Ga0209238_1000033_pt1 | contig 51908 bp, 54 predicted proteins | sample GraSoi013_1_20cm_FD_185823 | JGI IMG/M metagenome (GOLD analysis project Ga0209238, IMG submission 185823) | Grasslands soil microbial communities from the Angelo Coastal Reserve, California, USA - Sample 10_02_2013_1_20cm (SPAdes) (version 2) | ecosystem: Environmental > Terrestrial > Soil >...
CTCGATCAGTCCCCCGCCATGCTCTCGCTGGCCCGAAAGAAAACGGCCGAATCCCGAGTCCGCGTGCGATTCGTCCGGGCGGACATGCGTTCGTTCCGGCTCGTCAGGAAGTTCGATGCGGTCCTCTGCATGTTCGGGGCCTTTGGGTACACTCTACCTCGGCGGGATGCCGTCCGGGTCCTTCGGAGCGTGCGAGCGCACATCGGCCCCAGTGGCTTGTTCATCTTCGAGTTCTGGCAAAGCTCCGCCGCGAGACCCGCGCCGCATCAATCGTGGGTCCACATCCGCAAGCCGGATCTCGAGATCGTCCGCCTGGACGAGTCCCGCTACGACCCGCGAACGGGACGGCTCCCGGTCGAATTCCAGTTCTTCGCCTTCCGCGGCCAACGCCTCCTCGATCGGTTTGACGAGCTACACATGATTCAGACCTACTCGGTCCCCGGCATGCGGGCTTTGTTGCGCCGCGGCGGATTCGACGTCCTCGGAGCGTTCGCAGCGACGAATGTGAAGAAGGCCTTCACTGCCGTGACTCGGGACACGTTTCGCGTCATGGCGGTCGCCCGCGCGAAGTGAATCTTAAATACGTCCCTGCGGTATGCGCAGCCCCTCCCGAGGAAACCGATGGCTCGCCTCCATGCCCACCGCAAAGGAAAGAGCGGCTCGACCCGACCGTATCTCAAGGCGAATCCGGAGTGGGTGGGGATGGAGAAAGCCGAGATCGAGGAGACGATTGTCCGTCTCTATCAAGAAGGCCTCTCGACGGCTTCCATTGGCGTGCGGTTGAGGGACGCCTACGGTGTCCCGAACGTCCGTCTCGCGACGGGTCGGAGCGTGACCCAGATTCTCTCCTCGAAGGGCACGAAATTCGCGTTGCCGGAGGATCTCGCCAGTTTGATCAAACGCGCCGCGAGCCTTCAAACTCATCTCAAGGATCACCGGAAGGATCTGAGCAACCGACGCGGCCTCGAGCTGATCGAATCGCGGATCCGCCGCCTCTCCCGGTACTACAAGGCGCGCGGCGTCCTCCCGTCGGAGTGGGACTATTCCTTGAAGCTCGCGGAGCTGCAAGTGAAGTAGGTGGCCCATGGTCCAGGGCCTGGAAGATCTGGCGCCCGAAGGACTGCTCGATCGCGCGCGGCGGGCTGCAGGCCTGATGGATGACGTGGCCCGGGTCCGCATCTTCTGCCATTACGATCCGGACGGAACGACGTCGGCCACCATTCTGGTCCGAGCGTTGATGCGCCGCGGTAAGCGAATCCATGCGACGATGGCCCACGCACTCGATCGGACGTCCGCGGCCCGCCTGAGGGACGAGTCGAACGAGCTCTTGATCGTCAGCGACATGGGATCCGGCCAACTCGATCTCCTCGAAGGCCTTCCGTATCCTGTCATTGTCCTGGATCACCACAAACCGATGCGAGACTCGGAGACGGTCGCCCATGTGAATCCCCATTTCTTCGGGGTCGACGGCGCAAGGGAAATGTGCGGCGCCACGACGACGTGGCTCTTTGCCCTCGTCCTCGACGAGCGGAACTGGGACCTGGCCGGGGTCGCGATGGCCGGGGCGATCGGCGACAAGCAGGCGGTGGGGGGTTTCGTTGGCGTGAACGCCGCGCTCTTCGGTGAGGCGGAGGACCGCAAGGTCGTCGTGCCCGAACGCCGGCTCGCCCTGCGTGACCTTCCGCTCGGCAAGGCGCTCGCCGTATCGATCGAACCGTACTTCCGAGGTCTGTCGGGACGACCCGAGGCGTCGGCCGACTTTCTTCACGCGATCGGCCTCGACCCGGCGGCGAGCCTCCGCGATCTCGATGCCGGCAATCGCCGAAAGCTCACATCGATCTTGGCGGCGCGGCTCGTGGATCAACACGCGGCCTCGGAGGCGCTCGAGATCCTCGTCGCGGATCGGTACTGGATCGAACCGGACCAGGTGTACGCCCACGACCTCGAGGCGTATGTGAACAGCTGCGATCGCCTCGGGCAGGAAGGGCTCGGGATGGCCGTCTGTCTCGGCGATCGCGACGCCCTCGCACGGGCGGAGAAGCTCCTCGACGAATACACGTCGAAGGTCCTCGGCCACCTCGTCGCCCTCGAGTCCAAGGGCCTGTTCCCGAAGAAACACATCCAGTTCTTCTATTGCGATGACGCAAGCCTGGCCGGTGTCGTCGCGGGGACCGGGATGCAGTTCTTCTTCGATCAAACGAGACCGACGCTCGGGCTATCCGTCCTCGATGGCGTCACGAAGGTCTCCGCTCGCGGCACCCGCGCGCACATCGCGGCGGGCTTGGACCTCGCCGCAGCCCTCCGGGAGGCCGCGTCCGAGGTCTCCGGGAACGGCGGAGGCCACAACATCGCCTCCGGCGCGACGATTCCGAAAGGCAAAGAAGACAGGTTCCTGAGCCGCGTCGACGAACTCGTCGGACGCCAACTCGAAGGCGCGCCGGCGAAGGATCAATAATTGTCCAAGAGGCGACTCACTTCACGCGATTCCAGGTCCGTCTTGAGGGCCGGGGACTCGAGGACCTTCATGTTCCGTTCGAGGAGGGCGAGCTCTTTCTCTTCGAGGGTGTCCGGGCTCACCGGCAGAATGATGATCGCGCGCCGTTGCATCACGAACTCGTTCACGTGCTCGACGAACATCAGGGTCTGGAGGAACCCGTTGTTGATGATCAGGTATTCCAGACCATCGAGGAGGACCGCGCCTTCGCCGTTGTTGTCCTCGATGAACTTCTGGATCACCTTCGCGAGCGTGCCGATCGCGGTTGGGTTGTGGTAATCCTCGCCCGGCGTGTGGCTCAGCCAAATGATCCGCACGTCCGTCAGGCCGCGTTCGCGGCGCACGCGATCCGGGTACTGGCGGGTGATGCAGAGGCTCGGAATCTTCTGAGCGAGTAGCATTTCGAAGAGGCGGAAACTAAGTTCGGGCTTCTTCTCCTTCACGAGATAGCAGACGCCCTTCTCGAGTTCCATGGGCATCGCCGAGCGAAGTGCCTCAGCCTCCGTGCCCATTTCGCCTTCCTGAGGTTGCACCCATCCCATCGGTTTCTCCATAGCGACTATCGACTCTTCAAACTTCGTTCCAGATTATCACTGAGTACTTTGGCCGGAATTTCCGGGAGGGAAATCAGCGTCGTCTTGCCGACGACGCCCTCGCCGCTCAACTTCGTGTCGACGAGGCCGAGCGCATCGAGGTCGCGCACGTACTTCCAGAATTGGGTGTGGGCGCGCGGCTTCTCGTCGTACTCTTCGCACACCACGGCATACGATTCCTCGGCGTCGCCCATCGTGATGTACGCTTTCTTGCGGCTCTTCCGCGCGATTGCCAAGAGCACGAGTTTCTTTGGGACATCCAGGAGCCCGAGGCGCTCTTGGACATCCGTCGGATGGACGTGGGCTTTCGCGCCGCGCACATGCTCCGGCGCGACTTCCTCGAGGTTTTCCTCGTCCGCGAGCATGCCGGCCTTCTCGAGCAGCTCGATGGCATATCGTGCATCGCCGAACTCGGACGCGATATCCGCGATGAGGTCGACGAGGTCCTCGTCGACGGTGCCCGGGTGCATCCCGAGCTGAACGCGGCCCGAGACGATGTCTCGGAGCTCCCCGCGATCGTATTTAGGGAACTCGACGACGTTGGACCGGCGGAAGGTACTCAGCGCGGCGCGGTCCATGTATTCCAACGCGTTCGGCCTCTGCGAAATAAGGATCATCGAGATGTTGCCCTTCGAGGCGACCGTTTCCTCGGCGATCCGCGCGAACGAGTAGATCAGGTCCGCGCCGCTCTTCTTCAGCAAGGCGTCCACTTCGTCCAAGATCACGATGAAATGAAGACGGTGTTTCTCGAGGTGCCGCCGCAAGGTCTCCATTTTTTCCGCGATCGAGAAACCGCGCTCCGGGAAGTGCGCGTCGAAGTGCTGGATCAACCGGAGCAGGACCGCGTCATCGCCCATCCGCTGGCGGCAGTTGACGACGTCCCAGTCGACCGCGCGGTCCGATTCGGACGCGTATTTCTTGAAATCGAGGCAGAAGCGCTTCGCCGTGTGCGTCTTCCCCGTCCCCACCGGGCCGTAGAGGAAGGCGTTGCTCGAGGCTCCCGCCTCCACGATCGGCCGCAGCAGGCTGAAGAGCCGCTTCGTCTGCTCCTCCCGGTGGATCATCTTTTCGGGCAGGTAGTCGAACGACAGTTTGCCCTGGTCCCTAAACACGGAGGGCCCGGCCCGGAACGACACAATCGACGCCAAGGCGCGGTCCGCGAATAACCTTTGCCTCCGAGACCCGAAGACCCATCAAGCAATGAGCGGATGGCGGGACGTGGAAGAGCGGTTCTTCTGTTTCGCATGCGGGCGGGATCATCGGACCGGGACCGCAATCGCGCGTGACCACAAGCGATACAGCATCGAAGGCGGCCACGAATCCGGTGGAATTTTCTCCGACTTGCGGGAGTTCTACTTGCAGACGAAAGGGATCGACGCGGCCTTCCGAATCCTCGGCTTCGAGGGCGTCCGCGTTCATCCGCCGCGATTCGGCCGAGGCTGGCCGTCGCGGGCTGCGATCGAAGGAGCGTACCGCGAGCGGGCCCGTCGCCACCATCCGGACGCGGGCGGGGATCCGCGCGAATTCCGGAAGCTTCAGTGGGCGATCGAGGTCTTGCGCCGGTATCGGCCGCCGGATCCCTGAGCGGAGGTGCGCAACGTTTATCGGACGCGGGACGATGATTCGAACGGAGGTCCAGGAACGCCCTCGTCCCCCCGCGAAGCGCTCTCCACGTTGCCCGACAAGGTCTTGCATGACCTGGCCGAGGCCCATGGGCTCGATCCTATGCGGTATCCAAGTCGCGGCTCGCTGATCGAGGCGCTTGCTTCGCTCCCGGACGCCGAACTCCTCCTGGCCGAGGCGGAACGCCGTCGTATGGAATTCCGCCTCGAACGGCTTCGACCCCGGCAGCTCCGGGAACTCGGGGAACGATACCGGGTGAGTCTCCTCGGCCTGAAACGGAAGTCGGAACTCATCGCGGCCCTCGCGGGCGCCCCCGGTTCCCCCCAAATCCTCATGGAACTCGAAGCGCAAGACACTGCAGAACGGGATGCCGGACTCGCCTTGGGCCGGGACACCGACATCGATTATGAACGGGTCGAGGAACTTCTCGACCAAGCCCGCAAGTGGTTCCAAGAACGCCAGTTTGAGGCCGCGTTGACCGCCGCCCAGGAGGCGTCCCGGATCGCGGAGCGGACCACGGAGCAGCTCCGGCGGGCGTCGTGGTCGTACGCCGTGCTCGCGGCGCAGGGGCTCCTCGAACCGTGCAATCCGGAGGACCCGGAGACATCCAAGGCCCGCGCGCTGTTGGATCGGGCGCGAGACGTGTTCTTCCAAGGTCAGTTCATGGACGACGCGTTCCTGCAGGATCTCGTCCGGGCTGCGGAGGTGGCTCACGCACAGGAAGCCGAGCGTGTCCGGGATTTGCTCGCCGTCACCCGGGACTCCATTCGCGAGGCCGCGAACCTCGGCGCACCGATCGCCCTGGCCGAGGACGCGTGGAAGCGCGGCGGCGACGATCTCGATCGGGATCGTCTGGCTGCGGCGCGCGAGAGTTTCGTCGAGGCCGGCCAACGGGCCGAGGACGCCCGGCTCCGTCGGATTCGCGAGGTCGAGGAATCAATCGGCCTGGTGTCCGATCACATTGCCCTGGCGCGGAACGTCGGCGCGGACATGCAGGAGGCGGAGGGACTCCATCAGGCCGCCCGCGCCGCGGTCGCCATCGGCGAGCACGGGCAGGCGGGCGATCTCCTCAGACGCGCGGAGCGGATTGCGATGAAGGGCCAGCAACGTCAGATCGAACGCGCGATGCAGCTTCGCCGGGCCCAGGTCGAGAAGGCCCAGGCGATCATCAATGCGTGCGAGCCGGTCCTGAAGGAAGCGGAATCCTACGACCTCAGCGCGACGGAAGTCCGCGTTCTCCTGCGGCAGGCTCAGGACGTCCTCACGAAAGGGGATTACCTGACCGGGCTGACCTTCGCCCGGAACGCGGAGGAGGCGGCCCAGCGGCTCGAAGCCCAGGTCGCCGACGAGCGCCGACGGCGCGGGATTCAGGTACCCGCTTCGGGGACGTGCGGGGTGTGCCGATCCACCCGGGTCACGTTCCAGGATGACGGATGGGGCCGGTGTGAGGACTGCGGGAACACGTTCCGATGGCGCGGGGCGTTCGGGGTCTGGGAGCGCCTGAAGGCGATCTTGGTCCCGTAGGCGTCTCGGAGGGCGGCCATAGTCTTTTAACGAGTGCCCAGAATTCCGCGCGGAATGGCGAAGCGTGGTCTTCTGACCCGGAAGGTCGAAGACATCGAGGTTTCCGCATCGGCGGAGGTCGCGCGACTCGTCGAAGCGATGGGCCGCGGAGGCGGTTTCACCGCGAAGAAGGTCGCCGTCGGGGTGGAGATCCTCCGGACGATGTTCCGCCGCTCGAGGTGCACGACGTTCCTTTCGTTCCCCGCCGCGTTGATGGCGACTGGGGTCCGGGGTGTGCTGCGGGCCCTCGTTCAGGAGCGCCTGGTCGACGTCGTGGTCACGACGTGCGGCACGGCCGATCATGATCTCGCGCGGGTGTGGCAGCCGTACTACCACGGCGAATTCGAAATGGACGACGTCGCGTTGCATCGCCTCGGGGTGAATCGCCTTGGGAACGTCCTGATTCCGAATGCATCGTACGGCATCGTCCTGGAGAAAAAGGTTCAACCCATGTTGCGCGACCTTTGGGACTCTGACGTGAGGAACCCGTCGACGAGCGAACTCCTCTGGGAGCTCGGGCGACGCACGGGAAGCCGCCAGTCCCTACTGTGGTGGGCCTGGAAGAACCGCATTCCGGTAGTCGTGCCGGCAATCTTCGACGGGGCGGTCGGGTATCAGCTGTGGTCGTTTTGGCAGGAGCACAAGGAGTTTGCGATCAACCAGTTCCGGGACGAAGCGGACCTCGCCGACGTCGTCTTCCGGGCGAAAGAGACGGGCGCGCTGATGATCGGAGGCGGCGTCTCCAAGCATCACACGATTTGGTGGAACCAATTCCGAGGCGGGCTCGACCATGCCGTCTACATCACGACGGCTCCCGAGTGGGACGGGAGTTTGAGCGGGGCCCGTGTTCGGGAAGGGATCTCTTGGGGCAAGGTCAAGGAGACCGCGAGGCAGGTCACGATCGAGGGAGATGCGTCCGCGCTCCTGCCCCTCATGATCGCCGCGGCGCTCCACCGCCCCCACCGATAATCGGAAGCGGTCACTTGATGAGCCAGTAGCCCGCGGCTTTCTCGCGCGCCCGGCGCTTCGCGTACCCCTTCGACTGCAATTCCTGGAGTGCTTGGAGGACGAAGTTCTTCGGGAGCTTCGACATCTTCGTGATTGCCTCCGCGTCGCGCATCTTGTCCTCCGACGTGATGCCGGCGCCTTTCATCGTGTCATAGACCTTGTTGGCTCGATCAGAAACGTCTTCGAGGGGCACGCGCGAACCCTCCGTGCGCGGGCCCGCAACTCGGGGCGGTGTTAAATAAGCTTTCCATCCTTGAGACGGACGATGTGCCCCGGGATCTGCAAGGACCGACTCGCGGACGCGTTCGAGCGGTTCGGCCGCGTTCCGATCGAGAAGCGGAAGCTCGTCGTCCCGCCGGACCATTCCGCGTTCCGGGCGGCCGAAGACCCGTTCTGGTCCGCCGGCGGCCTCGTCCACGACGGCCGAGGTCGCGTCCTCCTGATTCGGCACGTCCTCGGCGCCGGTTGGGGCGACGCGTGGGTCACTCCCGGCGGTCGCTTGGAGGAGGGGGAGACCACGGTGGACGGCCTCCGCCGCGAGGTGCGCGAGGAGGTGGGCGTGGACGTGCTAGAGCCGGTCCTCACTCGCATTCTCCAGCAGACTCTTTCCGATGGAAGCCGGGTGCGTCACGGCTACTTCGCGCAATTCGTCGGCCGGGCCTCGTCCGTCGAGCCGCGTCCGGGTCCTGACGTCCGGGAGGCGCGCTGGTTCGAGAGCTTGCCGCCGGACTTGGCGTTTCGTGACGACTACGTCGCCGATTTCGAACAATTCGTCCGGCCCGCAACCTTTTAGCGAATCCCCCGGATGGCGGGATCGGGACCGTGGGACCGAAGCCGGCGCTCCTCGTCGTCGACATTCAGAACGACTTCTGCCCGGGTGGGGCGCTCGGAGTGCCGGACGGCGATGCGATTATCCCGCGCGTGAATCGGACCATCGCGCTCTTCGAACGCCGCGGCCTGCCCGTCCTGTTCACCCGGGACTGGCATCCGCGCGTCACGAAACACTTCAAGGAATTTGGGGGCGCCTGGCCTGCACATTGCGTGCAAGGGGCGAAGGGCGCTCGATTCCATGGAGGCCTTGAGATGCCGAAAGGCGCCCTCATCCTCTCGAAAGGAATGGATCCGGACCAGGACTCGTATTCGGCGTTTCAAGCATTCACGGATCGCGGGCGGGATCTCGAATCGACCTTGCACGAGCTCGATGTGGACGAACTGTTCGTCTGCGGCCTCGCGACGGACTATTGCGTTCGAGCGACGACCCTCGATGGCCTGCGTCGTGGGCTTGCCGTCCGGGTTATCCGCGACGCGATTCGCGGGGTCGATCTCAAACCCGGTGATTCGGAAATAGCGATTAAAGAAATGCGCGTGAATGGAGCACATTTCTCGGAGAGTCGGGGACTAGGGAGATTCTTGCGGAAAGGCTGAATTTCTCCATGAAGGCGTGACCGGTCCCGTCCACGCCCGACCACCGCATGGAGGCTGAGAGACGAGACCGAAATAGTGGAGAAGTTCATCGCTCGCATGCGAGAACTCCGCGAAGCCGGCCCTTAGAGGTGAACTAGGATGGCAGGACCATCCCGTGGGCCAGAATTCACGAAGTCGGATCTCCTAGGAAATCGGTGGCACAACCAAATCCGATCGGATTGGCTCAGGGGGCAGTATCTGCCTCGCCCCAATGTACGCAAGGGCCGAACCGACAATCAAGACGATGGGCCCAACGATCGCTACGTACACGCCGTACTCGATGGTGTACACGCCGGGTGGACTGGACGCTGCCGCGTCGGCAGAGATGCGTGCAAACGTCAAAATGGCAACGGGGAGGGCAAGGCTTCCCCATGCAAGACCCAGGACTGCAGCGACTCTCTTCGGAATCCCGAAGAACGTGAACCACATGAGACCAACCACCAAGACGGAGATTGCCGGGAGAAATGGTTCAACTCCAAAACCGTTCAAGGATCCGCCGCACTCAGGGCAGGACAAGGGCGTATAGCTCTCCCACGGCAGGAGGGTTAGGGCGACCAGCGTGATGACCCCTCCCACAATGGCCAGGAGTCTCCCAAGTCCCACTCTCTCTGCGCCGCGTTCCCGGAGGACGCGCGCGTAGGCGACAAGGTTGGCGAGAATCGACACAATGAATACCGAGACCAAGGCGTAGAAAATCCATCCCTGGGGCGAATTCAGCCAGTTCAGGAAAGCCCCCCACCATGGTCTCATCTGGGATCGGTAACCGATAGAAATCCGCAAGCTTAACGCTTTTCAAGAACGTGTACGAGCTTGATTCCGTAGAGGCGTCCGAGTTATCCGAAAGAACCGGTTGGACAGTACGTTTATATAACGCGGTTGCCATACGATTGTCAGACAAAATTACCCGAGATGTCGGACGCGGACTAGGGTCCATATGCCATCGGAATCCGAGCGGGTTACGATCCGAATTCCCCCGGACAAAATCAAGGCGCTCCATCAGCTCGTCAAGAGCGGCGACTTCACGACGATCTCCGATGCGATTCGCGCGGCGATCGATCGGTTCATCGACGTGAAGTTCGCGCCGGACTACATCCGCAAGCTCATGATCGAATTGCCGAAGGGGAACGTCGTCGACCTTCAGCAGCTCGTGAAGTCAGGCGACTCGGTTTCTGTCGAGGACGCGGTCCGCAACGCGGTCCGAGAGTATGTCCGACGTCGGCTCCACAAAGCCATGGAAGGGGCCGAGCGATAGGTCGACGTGGCGGGAACGCGCGACCCCTCAGGCGCGCGAGCAGGGCGGCCCGATGCGGGGCCGTTCGGGATGGAATCAGGGATGGGCCTCGAGACGGCGCAGCGCACCGGGAACCAGTCGTTCCTCGACTCCTTTGGCTTCGCACGTCCGAAGGTCCTCGTGATCGGCTGCGGGGGCGCGGGTGGGAATTCCGTCCATCGGTTGCACCGCATGGGGATCCACGGGGCCCGGACGGTCGTCGTGAACACGGACGCGGTGCATCTCGATTCGATCCAGGCAGACCGCAAGCTCCTGATTGGCCGAGGCGTGACGCATGGCATGGGGGCCGGCGGTCGGCCGGAAATCGGAGAACGGTGCGCCGAGATCTCGGAGCAAGAACTCCGGAACCAGATCGGGGACGCGGATCTCACGTTCATCACGGTCGGACTGGGCGGCGGCACGGGGACCGGGGTCGCGCCCCACGTGGCGGAATTGGCTCAGGCGGCAGGGAGCGTCGTGATCAGCCTGGCCACGACGCCGTTCCGGGCGGAGCGCGGCCGGATGGCGAATGCCCGCGCGGGCATCCAACGGCTCAGGGACCGGACGGATTCGCTGATCCTCCTCGACAACAACCGCTTGCTCGATCTCGTCCCGAACCTCCCGGTCGAGCAGGCCTTTGCGGTGATGGACCATCTGATCGGCGAGGTGGTCAAGGGCATCACGGAATCGATCACGCTCCCTTCGCTGATCAACCTGGACTTCAGCGACGTGCGCACGATCCTCCAGTCGGGCGGCACGTCGACGGTTTTCTACGGGGAGAACGAGGACCACGATCCCGACCGGCTCGTCCGGGACACCCTCGGCAACCCGCTTCTCGAGGTCGACTACCGCGGGGCCAATGGCGCGCTCATCCACATCAGCGCGGGCCCAGGTCTCCCGCTCCGGACCGCGCACGAGGTCGTCGAAGGGCTGACGGCGGCGATGCGCCCCGACGCGAACGTCATCTTCGGCGTCCGCGTGGATCGGAAGTACAGCGGAATCCTGCGCGTCCTCGTGATCATGACCGGCGTCCGTTCCCCGCTCGTCGAGGCCGTGAACGAATCCGTCTCGATCGCGGACGTCGTCTCGGACGGGAGCACTCCGCGGACCGTCGAGAACGAGTCTCCCCGGGCGAAGCGACGGATCTGATCTCAGCGGGCGGGGGGTGGCGGCAGCATGACCACCGATGGCGCGTCCTCTTCGACTGCCTGGGTCAAGTACTTCGGCTTCAGGCGCACGCGGATTGTTTCCGGTTTCGGTTTGATCATGTTCCAACCAGCTCGGGTCACCGCGCCACCGACCATCGCTAGCACGACGTACATCCCGAACGTCAGGAACGTGATGGCGACCGGTTGGAGGATGCCGCCGAAATCGAAGCTGAGCTGGAGGCCCGCCGTCGGGTCGCCGAGGCTGTCACCCGATCGAGGCTGCATCGGGACGGCCTCGACCTGCGCCACGGCCCGGCTCTCTTTCCCGTTGCTGTCGCGCACGATCAGGCTGACCTGGTAGACGCTTGCATTCGCGTACGTGTGGGAGCCGGGATTCTGGCCCGAGAGGCGGGTCCCGTCCCCGAAATTCCAGTTCCATGAGGTGATCGCGACATCGCCTTGGCGGGAGGTGTCCTGCACGGTCGTCGTATTGGCGCCGTTCGTGTCCCAGGTGAACGACGCGCTTGGGCCGGCGGAGGTCTGCTGCGGCATCTGACCGCGGAAGAAGTCGCCCGGTGCCGTCGCGATGGCCAGGGCGTGAGAAAACGTGAACGCAAGCAGGCCCAGACCGAGGGCGAGGACGCCGATCCCGATCAGCAGCTCGACGTGCTCCCGCTTGAGGAAGGCCATCCGGGCGCTCGATGGAGACGAGGTCCATAAAGCCGGGCGCCTCAGTTCTCAAGTTCGAGAAAGGAGAATACGCACTATCCTCGGAAGATCGGTCGCGCGCTGAGGAGAGCCGGCTCCGCCAGCGGCCGGAACGGGAGGCCTTTCGTCTTGGCGGCAATCTGCTTTCGGAGGGCGTCGACCGACATCTCCGTCTGCTCCTTCGTCTCCCGCACCCGGACGTTCAGGTTCCCGCTCTCGATCTCTTTTTTCCCGACCACGACGATGTACGGAATCCATTCTTTCTCCGCGGTCCGGATCTTCTTCGCGAGCGTGTCGTCGGAGTCGTCGAGGTCGGCTCGCACGTCAGGGAGGCGGTCGAGCAAGGATCGCGCGTACGCAAGCTGGTCACCGCGTACGGGGACGATGCGGACCTGGGTCGGCGCGAGCCACATCGGCAGCATCGGCGTCTGGCCGGCCTTCGTTGCCGCGGCGGCCTTCTCCAGGAGTGCGTAGAGCACGCGTTCGACCGCTCCGCTCGGAGACAGGTGCAGGATCAGCGGGTGGCGTTTCACCCCGGCTTCGTCCGCGAACGTGATGCCGAATCGTTCCGCATTCTCGGTGTCGATCTGGTCCGTCGTGAGCGCCGCCGCCTTGTCGTTCGCGTCGACGAAATTCCATTCGTATTTCATGACGAAATAGAAGAACTGCTCGGACCACATTTCGACGAGGATCGGCTTGCCCCAGCGCTTCGCGTACGCCGCGACGAAGTCCTTGTTTGCATCCCAGAACGCCTTCGTCACGCGCACCCCGACTTCGAAGTCGTCGGGGATCGAGAGGCCGCAGTCCTGGAGGAGGTTCCATGCGACCTCGAAGCGCACCATGAGCTCTTCCTTCGCCATGCCGACATCGGAGACGAGGGCGTGGCAGTCCGGCATCGTGAAGGCCCGCAACCGCCGCAGACCGGCGACCTCTCCGCGCTGTTCCGCCCGGAACGAATAGCGGGTCATCTCGTAGAGGGAAAGGGGCAGCTGCTTGTACGAGATCACCATGTCCTTCATGATCAGGAACTGCCCGAAGCACGCGCTGAACCGCAGGAAGGCGCGCTTGTTCGGCGTCTGGACGACGTATTGCCGGGCCGGGAAGCGATCCAGGTACGACTTCAGCGCGGGGTGCTCGAAGTCGTACATCACCGGGCACTCGACCTCCATCGTCCCGTATTCCCGGAGCCGTTCCGTGACGAAGTCCTCGAGGAGGCCCTTGATCAACCGCCCCTTGGGATAGTAGCGCAGGTTCCCGGGGTCGGAGCCGGGTTCGTAGTCCACGAGTTCGAGCTCCCGCATTAGACGGACGTGGGGCGGCTCCTCCTTCGCCGCCCGCGACTTCGCCATCTCGTACGTCGCGAACCTCCGGAGCCGGTCGTGACCCTCGAAGTGGAAACCGCTCACCCTTCCGTCCTGGATCGACAGGTGATGGACGGCCCCGTTCGGCTCGAGGATGTGCCAATGGGAGACAAGTTTCGCCTCCGCCTTCACGGCCGTCGAGAGTTCCTCCCTGCCCTCGGCGGTCGCCTCCGCGACGATTTCGCGGGAGAGCTCGCTGAGCGGATGGCCCTTCACGGCGACCCGGAAGGACTTGTAGTATCCGAACGGCGAGGCATGGACGTCGAAACCGCGCGCGACGAGTTCCTTTTCAAGGGAAGCCATCAGTTCTTGCGCGGGGCCTGGAGCGGCGAGGGACGAACTCAGGTGGGCATACGGATAGAGGACGATCCGCTTCGTGTGGAGCTGGCCCGCGACGTCGGCGACGGTCGCGGCTGCGGCCCTCGCGGTGCTCGCCGGATTCGCCTCGTCCCGCTTCTCCGCGCTGATGAAGCAGACCAGCGCCTCCTCGATCCGACCGTGACGCTTCGATGACGGCACGTCCGGGACTCCTTTGAGCGCCTTCTCCTTCACCTCGTACTCGAGGTAATCGACGTGGAGGAACAGGACCCGCATGGTGGCCCGCTTATCGTTCGTGGGTATAAAGCTCCTGCCGGGCCTCGCGCACCGTGAAATAGGAATCCGCCTTTCTTCGTCCGAAATGGGGGACGCGGCAAGGGTGTGGCGTCATCGGACCGGGGAGATCACCCTCGACCGGACGCGCGTGATGGGGATCCTCAACGTCACGCCCGATTCGTTCTCCGACGCGGGCCGTTACTTCGATCCCGATGCGGCATTGCGCCACGGCCTCGAGATGGTGGAACAGGGCGCCGATCTCCTCGACGTCGGCGGCGAATCGACCCGGCCGGGCTCGGACCCCGTGACCGCGAACGAAGAGTGGCGCCGGATTGGACCGGTGATTCACGATCTCGCGAACAAGGTCGACATTCCTTTGTCCGTCGACACGATGAAGCCGGACGTCGCTGCGAAGGCGATTGACGCCGGCGCCTCGATCGTGAACGATGTCTCCGGAATGAGGGAGGCCGCCATGGTGCAGGTCGTCGCGGGAAGCCGCGCAGGCGCCGTCGTGATGCACATGCTCGGCAATCCAAAGACGATGCAGACCCACCCCCAATATGACGATGTCCTCGGGGAGGTTTCCTCCTTTCTCGTTGAGCGAATTCGGGCCCTCGAAGCGGCGGGCGCCGCGACCGAGGCCATCGCCGTGGACCCCGGAGTCGGGTTCGGGAAAACCCGAGAGCACAACCTCGCGCTCCTGCGGAATCTCGATCGAATCGTGGCGCTCGGCCACCCGGTCGTCGTCGGCGTGTCGAGAAAGTCGTTCATTCAACAGCTCGACGGCGGCGAGTCCGGCGAGCGTCTTTCCGGGAGCATCGCGGCGGCGTCACTCGCGGTGGCGAAGGGAGCCCGTATCGTCCGGGTCCATGATGTCCGCGAGACGGTCCGGGCCATGAGGGTTGCCGACGCCGTACTTCGCGGTGAAAAGCTTTAACCATCGAAACGATTCGTATCGTAATGGTAACGCGGAAGGCCATCGCGTCGATCCTCGAGGACTACGAGGACATCGTCGTCGCGACGGTCTGTTCTCATTCCTCGCTTCAGATTTTCCACGGCGCCCGGCAGGAAGGCTTCCGGACCTTGGGGATTGCGATCGGCCAACGGCCCCGGTTCTACGACGCATTTCCCCTGGCCAAGCCGGACGAATTCTTGATCGTCGACTCGTACGCGGACATCCTCGACCAGGCGGACGACCTGGTCGCCCGGCAGGCCGTCACGGTCCCCCACGGCTCGTTCGTCGAATACATGGGCGCGGACGTGTTCGCGAAGCTGCCCATCCCGACGTTCGGAAATCGCGAGGTCCTCCGATGGGAATCGGACCGGGACAAGCAACGGGAATGGTTGACGTCGGCGGGGGTCCCGATGCCGCTGAAGATCGAGCACCCGAAAGACATCGATCGCCCCGTGTTCGTGAAGTACTACGGGGCCAAGGGTGGCCGCGGTTCCTTCATCGCGAAGAACTACGAGGACTTCAGGGAGTCGATCCAGCCCGGGATGAAATTCACGATCCAAGAGTATGTCGTCGGGACGCGGTATTACATCCACTACTTCTACTCGCCATTCGCGACGTCGGGCTACACGCTCTCGAAAGGGGGCCTCGAGATGCTCGGAGTGGACCGACGGGACGAGGCGAATATCGACGAGATGTACAAGCTCGGGGCCCAGGAGGCATTGCGCAAGATGGGCCTCCTCCCAACGTTTGTCGTGACGGGCAACATGCCGGTCGTCTTGCGGGAGTCGCTCCTGCCGAAGGCGTTCGAGATGGGCGAGCGGACCGTGGAGCGATCGATCGCCCTGTTCGGCGGCATGATCGGTCCATTCTGCCTGGAGACGATCGTTTCTGACCAGCTCGAGTTCAAAGTCTTCGAGATCTCGACGCGGATCGTCGCCGGGACGAACCTGTTCATTGGTGGATCCCCGTACGCCGACCTCGCAGAGCCCGGGATGTCGACGGGCCGCCGCATCGCGAGGGAGATCCGAGTCGCCCAGAAACAAGGACGTCTGGCGGACGTCCTCAGCTGAGGCGCGAGCTTCCATCAGGCACGAAATCATCCTAGAAAAGAGCGTGGAAACTCTTTTATGGCATCGCCCAACATGCGCGGCCAGCTATGGCCGACGAGGTGACCGTCGGGGTGATCCTCCTCATTGTCGCGCTGGGTATCCGCGACGTACCTCGAGACCCGCTACCTTCGCAAGAAAATGAAGAACCGACGGGTTCGGACGGCGAAGCGCGACGACGAACTCCAGGATAACGCGCACAACGTGATCACCACGACAAAGGCGATCGTGTCGAGCCTCCAGCGCCAGGGGATCCGGAGCGAGGAGGCCGACGCCTGGCTGCAAGAGGCGCAGACGGCGAACGCGCGGCACAACTACCGCGTGGCGATGGACCTGACCGCGAAGGCGAAAGACCGACTGCTCGCCCTCAAGGCGGCACAGGCCTCAAAAGGAGACCTGGCGAAGCTGGATCGGCTCTCCTTGGGAGGCTCGACGGACGAGATGACGACCAAAGAAATGTTGCAGAAGGAAATCCCCCCGAACATGCTCCAATCGAAGTTTTCGATCGAGGTCGCTGGTACCGCGGTGGAGCTAGGGCGTCTGAACGGGCGCGATGTGTCCCAAGCTACGCAACTTCTGGAGGCGGCAAAGACCCGATTCGATGCGAAGGACTACGCCTCCGCGCTCACGATTGCCCGGCAGTCAAAGCGCGCAGCCGCAGGAGAACAAGTCGACGTGTCCATCGCCCTGGCTGCGCCGCAATCGCCTCCGACGCCCGGTGGTCGCACATGTCCTTCGTGCGGGGCAACGCTTGCCGAGGACGACATGTTCTGTCGCAAGTGCGGTGCACGCCTCGCCCTGGCGGCGTGCAGCTCATGCGGCGCGAGCCTTCTTTCTGACGATGCGTACTGCCCCAAGTGTGGGACGCCCGTTGCTCAATGAGTTTCCGAGAGTGCGCGGATAAACCTTAATTACGAGGGCCTCCCATCCCTCGCGATATGGCGATCGGAAGCGACATGGAACAAGCCCTCACCGCCCTGTACGGGGAGGACCAAGTCGCTGCCGTCATCACCTTGAAAGTGGACACGAAAGAGGCGGACCGGATCGCCACGGAAATCGCGAAGTTCGAGGTGATTCAAGACGTGTTCCTGGTGACGGGGGACACGGACATCATCGCGAAAGCGCGATTCAAGAACTATAAGGGGTTGAAAGACTTCGTGCTCTCGAACCTCGCGCCGATTCCGGGGATCAAGGACACGAAAACCTTGATGGTCGTCACGACCTACAAGGAAGGCGGACAATCGAGGGCGCAAAGTTGAGGGCGACGCACCACGCCGGGAGATGGTCAGATGGACACCGAAGCGAAGCTGAAACAAATCATGGACGTCCTCGACCAGATCGCCGAAGACACGTCGGTCCCGAGGAACATCCGGCGCGGGGCGGCGGAAGCGAAGGCTCGCCTCGCGAAGAAGAATGAGGCGCTCGACCTCCGCGTCACGAGCGCGATCATGATCATGGACGATCTCGCGAACGATCCGAACATCCCGCTCCACGGCCGGACCCTCATTTGGAACGTGATTTCGCAGCTCGAGACGGTCAAGTAGGCTTAACTTCGGCACTCAGATTATCGGCCGTGGCGGGGCTGCTCGCGCCCATCCTGCTCATCGGCGTACCGACAATCGCATGGTTGCTCGCGCTCTTTTCGCTCCGGACTGCCCGGCGAGCACCGCCACCGGAGGGGCCGGCGGAGGCTGCTCGGGAACACTCGACGGAGCGAATTCTTGTCTACGCACTAAACTCAGGAGCGCCGATCGCGTTCGGAATCATCGTGTATGTTCTGGCCAAGCCCGTTCTCGACGTCATCGACGGCCTCGGCGCCGGAACCAATGTGCGCTTGGAGCCCGTCCTGCTCTGGGCCACGTTCGCCTTTTCGGTTGCTTCGTGCTCGGCCATCGCCGCGCAAACCTGGATTGTGCGAAGGCGGCTCCGGGAATTCTTAGGGCCTGGGTTCGGCCGAGTATTCATTCTCTCTGCTGTGCCGACGACTGCGATAGTCTTCGCACTTGTTTCGATGCTGTTGCTCCTCGGGAATGTGAACTCGACTCTCGGGGGTGGTCCGGCGCCTTCGGATTCCGCTCTGGCGGGGGCGATCAGCAGCTTCCAGGCGTTCGCCGTCGGCACGATTGCGTTTCCGGTCGCCGCAGGATTCTCAAACCGTGTCCGAGATCTCGGTCAGCGAGGTTTTCTGCGCGCAGTCCGAATCCTGGAGGTTGGCGAACTTCCTGTCTTGGTTGGATTGGTCCTGGTTTTCCTTGCGCTTCGCGCTCTTTGAGCATCCGAATTCAAAAAATACTCCAGCGCTTCTGTCGCCGTCGAGCGGGGCTAGTCTAATGGTAGGACAGAAGCTTCCCACGGTCTCGTGACCGCCGGATGCGGGCCGGAATGAGCTTCTAACGCGGGTTCGATTCCCGCGCCCCGCACATCGTTGCAGCTTAGCTCGCGGGAGTCGCGGTCACCGGGACGGCACCGGCCGACGAGGTCGCCGCGGTGCTCTCCAGCTTCTGCACGATGCGTCCGACTCCGAACCCGATGCCCCCGCTCACGCCTCCCGCGATGAAGACCGTGAAGGAGAAGAGGCCGACGAAGAGGGGATCCATCGCAAATCCACGAAGAATCAGATAGACGACGTAAAACAGGACCGCCCAGGCGCCCCCCGTCAAGGTCGCCGCGATGAGTCCGAATCTCCGGGGTCGAAGGACGAGGAATGCGAGATCCACCACCGGCGCAAGGAAAAGAACGGGGGGCGGGAGGGCGAACTGGCCCACGATCATCAGGGAACGCAGGCCCGTGTACGCCGCCGCCGAAAGGGTCGCGAGACCGGCGCGACGTCCGGCGAGCACGGCGAGGATTAGTACGGCGGGGGTCGCTAGGGACACGCCGGTCGGATACGCGATCGCGTCCCTCAGGACTTGACCGTTGAACGTGGTCGCGAAGTCCATCGGCCCGAGGAGGACCTGGAGGCCGAAGAGGAGCAGGCCCGCGCCGATTCCGACGGCCAAGAGCCCCAAGCCCGATCTCGCCCCGTTCCATCGGATGCGCTCCAGCGCGACCGCGACGAAGAACCCGAACGTGCTGACGATTCCGCCGGCGATCGCCATCACATGAGGCGGGCTCCAGAAGGTTTCCGTGACGAGGCCTTCGGCCACCAGGCGGTGCCACGCTTCGTCCCACGGGAACGCGAGCGCCTGGAAGAGCGCGCCGGTCCCGATGAGCAAGAATTCGATCGGCACGAGGAGGCCGACGATGCGGACACGGGGACCGGCCCACCGGGGTGCGCTCTCGCCGGCGATGGATCCGACGATTCCCGCGAGAGCGACGTAGCCGAATCCCGCATAGAGGACAAGATGCGGCGGTGTGAAGAAGCTCTCCCGGCCCACGACGACATGGCGCCAGATGTCCCAATACAGTCCGAAGGCTTGGAGAAGCAAGCCCGTGAGCGCAAACGCGAAGATCGCCCATCGGGGCACGCGGGACAACGGACGGAGGAGTCGTGGTACGTCCATCGGTGGCACTCGCTAGCCCGCAGCCATCGTCCGGCGGATATTTCAAGGCCCGCGAATCACGCGGCTCCCGTCTCCGCTCCGACCCGGTGGACCGCCATGAGGAGTTCAGCCTCTCGGCGCAGCCGCGAGGCGGTATCCGGCGTCTCGAGGAGCTCCTGTCGCACATCGACCGCGCCCGGCAAGGCTGCTGCGACCCGGAACGAGAGGGTCCGCGGATCCATCTCCCTCCAGGTGTCGTCTACGATCCCGTGTCCTCCCCTCTCGAGGATCTCGACGAATCCCGCGAGGAGACGGGCGACCGCGTCCGCGAGGAGCTCCACGTCCCTGCCGAGCGGTTCGTCCATCCAATCGACGTCGGCCCGCAGGTACGCGCGGCCTCGGTCGAGCGACCGAATCGTGAAACGCCGCAGGCCTTCCACGACGATGTCGTACTCGCCGTGCGCGTTTCGTTGACACGCGATGATTGACGCCTCGGTGCCGATCCGGCGGGGAATCGCGTGACCGCCGACCTCGTCGCCATCGAGGATCAAGGCAATCCCGAACGACTCATCGTGCTCGAGGCAGCGTCCGATCATCTCTCGGTATCGAGGCTCGAACACGTGCAACGGCAACGTGGTCTCAGGAAACAGGACCGTATGGAGCGGGAAGAGCGGGACACGCACGCTCGGCAGCCATCCCGCGGGAAACCATAAGGGTGCCTATTTTGGTCGGATGTCGAGCGCCACGACCCAGGCCGTGCGGCATCCGGGACAGTTCACCTCGCGGCGCATCGCATCGCCCTCGTCGGCCAACTTGAACGTGAAGAAGAGCGGGTTGTTGCACCGCGGGCAATTGAAGTTCAGGCCGCCGACCGTCATGCGAGTGCCTCGAAGCCCCGAGCGGACTTAAGGTTGCGCTCGCTCCCGGCAAGTTTATGAAAGTCTCGTCCTTCCCCGGTCGTTCATGCGCGTCGAGAAGGTCGTCTCGCCCCCGCTCGACAACAATGCGTACTTCTTGTTCGACGAGACGAGCAAACTGGCCGCGGTCGTGGATCCCGCGCTGGCCGGCAGAGCGCTCCTGGCAAATTCGGAGAAGTTCGGCGTGAAGATCGTCTACATCCTGAACACCCACGGGCATCCGGATTCGATCGCCGACGACGAATCGATCCGATCCGCCACGGGGGCGAAGATCGCGATTTTCGAGGTCGACGCCCCGCGGCTCGAGAAGAATGCGCGAGGGTCGCGGTGGTTCCTCCCGGCTCCGCCCTCACCGATCAAAGCAGACATGCTTCTGAAAGAAGGCTCGGAACTGAAGCTTGGGAATGAGGTCATCACGACCTTTCACACCCCGGGCCACACGGAGGGCAGCGCCTGCTTCTATGTCGAGTCGGTGGGCGCCCTCTTCACCGGGGACACCCTGTACGCAGGGTCGTGCGGCCGGACGGATGTCCAAGGCGGGAGCCCCGCGAAGATGGTCTTCACCCTCCGCCGATTGAAGGAACTTCCGCCGGACACCCACGTCTACCCGGGCCACGGGCCGGAGACGACGATCGGCGATGAGACGTGGATCAGCGACCTCACGTACCCCGTCGTCTGATCAGCGGCGGACGCCACTCGCGGCCCGCCAACTCCGCGCCGCCGGCATGTGACGCACCAGGCGGACGCGGGCGACCCGTCGGCTGATGCCCAGGCCCAGGCGGCGGTAGACGACTTTCATGCTGAAGACCACGACGAGGAAGTAGGCATAGAGGATGACGAGGGTCAAGGGCCAATAGTACTGCCATACGATCGCCACGAGCCCGACGATGGCGAGCGCGCCAACCACGATGCGCAGGACGAACGTCTCGATTGTTGATCGACTGAAGGGTCCGCCGTCGACGCCGTAGTTCGTGTGGCGCACGGGTTCGCGGAACGCATGCCGTGCGGATGCCCACACCGCGAGCACGAGGATCGGGGTGAGGAGGGACATCGCGAGGTGGGCCGCACCCGTTGTCACCGTCAGGTCGATGATCCATGCGGCGTAGAATATCAGGGACGCTTGGAAGAGCCTCTTCCGCCGGTAGATGGGCAAGAAGTTCGGCATGATGACGGTCTTCAGCGTCCTTTTGACGAGCTCGGCGCCGAAGCGGACCGACTTCGGGAGGCGGTTCGCGAAGAACCCAGCAATCCGGTTCGATCGACCCATCAGGATCGGTGCGAGGGAGCTCATCACGATGCACAGGATCCCCGCGAAGGGGGTCAGGTACGTGCCCGCGTAATCGTTCGAGAGTTGGGGGTTCGCCCGGATCGCCCGCGCACCCACGGTCGCGTAGAGGATCGCCTCCTCATTGCGGGCGATGAGGCTCGTGCCGATCGCGGTCGATGCGCGACCGGAGAAGCCGATGAAGTAGGCCAGGCTCGCGGTCAAGAACAGGTCGTTCAGGAGGATCAACGGCACCGCGATCAGCAGCATCGGGAGGACGGAGCCCAGCGCCGCCGGGTCGATCAACATCCCGAAGGTGAGGAAGAAGATCGCGACGAACGCATCTCGCAGGGACTCCATCTTGACTTTCATCCGACCGGCGATGCGGGTGTCTGCGAAGACCATCCCCATGAAGAACGCGCCCACGATGGCGGGGATCCGGAACGCCTCCGCGAGGGACGCCGCCAGGAAGACCGTTCCGAGTGCGAAGAGGACGAACAGCTCCTCGCTCTTGATGCGTTCAAAGATTGCGGCTGTCCGTGGAACCACGACTGCTGCCAAGAGGGCGAAGAAGCCGATGAACAACCCGACCCCGCCGAACAGGACGCCGACGTTCACGGGCGCGTCGGACGGGACGATCATTCCGTTGACGAGCGTGAGGAGGAACATGGCAAGGAACGATTCCAGGATCACCATGCCAAGCAGGAACTCCGTCTCCGCGTTCCCGAGCCGCTTCAGGTCGATCAGCGACTTCGCGGTGATCGCGGAACTCGACATGCTGATGACCCCGGCCATGAAGATCGTGTCGATCAGAGGCCATCCGAGCCACGCGCCGATGACGAATCCTGCGAACATGTTCACCGCGAGGTTTGTCACCGCGAGGACCGCGGCGGCTTCCTTCGTCCGCATGAGCTTCGTGATGCTGAACTCCAGGCCGACGAAGAAGAGGAGCAGGACCAGGCCGAGTTGCGAGATGCTCTGCAGGAACACGCTGTCCGCCAGAATTCCGTCGTACGACCAGCCGAACAGCCGAAGGTGGATGTTGGGGCCGATCAGCATACCCGCGATGATGTAGCCGATGATGATTGGCACACGCGCGCGGGATGCGAAGGCGGCTCCGATGAAACCCATCGTGGCGATGACGCCCACGTCGAACATGATCGAGGTCGTCTCAACCATGCACGCACGCATCCAGGCGGGTGTGTCGCTGGAGCGCGGGCGCTGACGCTCTCCGTAGGAGAACCGAGTTTCCCATCCCGGCCGCGCATCGCGGTTCACGCTACAAAAAGATGCTGTTGTCTTGTCGACCAGCCGTTGACAAACCCGATTCCGTTCTCCGGTGTTCTGCATCACGAACCGGCCCGGCGTTCGCAGCATGCATTAATACGAACGTCTCCCCTCTCTATCACCCCGTCGCGTACGAGGTCGCCATGGCGAAGATGGACCGCTGCCCGATCTGCAATGTTGCGGTGAAGCCCGAGAACCTCATTCGCCACCTGAACGACAACCATCCGCGGCATCCGGACCGGCCCGGCCTCCTGGAGAAACTGAAGGAGGAACCCGGTCGGATTCGGAAGCGGCAGGCCGGTCGGCCGTTTCGCGTTCGCTGGTGGCAGGTCGCCCTCGTGGTGATCATCGTCCTTGGCGGTGTTGGGGCGGTGGCCTTGCCGCCGTTGCTTTCCGGTGAACAGGCCCTCCCGTGCATCCGACAGGAAGGCGGGCTCTTGTATCATTGGCACTCAGACCTTAGCATCTCATCGGCGGCGGGGTCCGTCTCGATTCCCGCCGGGATCGGAATTGGCGCATTCTGCCTCGAGCCCCTGCATACGCACGACGCGACTGGTCGGATTCACATCGAGTCCGACACCGCACGCCTCTACTCAATCGGAGACTTTTTCCGCGTCTGGGGGAAGTCATTCGGCAGCCCGACCGCGATGCATGTGAACGGCACAGCCGTCACCCCGAGTCCGGATGTCATCCTGTACGATCTTCCCGAGACGATTCACCTTCAGTACGATTCGTTTTCGTGATGCCTGCGAGCCCGCGCGGTGTCGATGATCTCGTGCCCCACGCGTTTCGCCTCGCTCGCTTCGGACGGCGAGTCCGCTCCGACGGATGTCCGGGACGAGCTTTATTATGAATGCGCATGTTGGGACGCACGATGGCGGACGACTGGCACGCCCTTCGGGCGGAGGCCGTCCTCCAGAGACTGGATTCTTCCCCGTTGGGGCTCACGAGCCGAGAGGCCGCTCAGCGGCTGTCCCGCTTCGGCCCGAACGAGCTCGTCCAGACCGCGAAGGTGAGTCCTCTTCGCATCCTGTTGAGCCAGTTCATCGATGTGCTCGTGATCGTCCTGATCATCGCCGCGGTCATCTCCGCGACCTTAGGTCTCCTCCAGGGAGAGACCGCCGACCTGTACGACGCCGTGCTCATCATCGTGATCGTGATCATGAACGCGATCCTTGGCTTCGTCCAGGAGTATCGGGCGGAACGGTCGCTCGAAGCCCTCAAGAGCCTCGCCGCGCCAAAGGCTCACGTCCTCCGGGAAGGCGGGATTGTTGCCGTGCCGTCCCGCGAGCTGGTGCCTGGCGAGGTCGTCGTCCTCGCGGCGGGAGACCGGGTCCCCGCGGACGCCCGGCTCCTCGAAGTGGCGAGCCTCCGCGTCAACGAGGCCTCCCTGACCGGTGAGTCGCTCCCCGTGAGCAAGGCCGTCGAGCCGCAGCCTCGCGACTCCTTCCTGGGTGACCGCAAGAACATGGTGTTCATGGGGACCACGGTGGACGGCGGGCGAGGGAAGGCCGTCCTCGTTGAGACCGGCATGGCGACCCAACTCGGCAAGATCGCCGGACTCGTGCAGCAGGAAACGAAGCAGGAGACGCCGCTCCAAAAGCAGTTGGACCGCCTCGGAAGGCAGATCGGAGTCGCGGTCCTGCTTGCGGCCGGCCTCATCTTCGTGATCGGCGTGCTCCGGGAGCCAGGCCATGTCGAGCTTCTCTTCCTCACGGCGGTCGGGCTGTCGGTCGCGGCGATTCCCGAGGGGCTCCCCGCGATCGTGACAATCAGCCTCGCACTGGGCCTCCAACGAATGATCCGACGAGGCGCGCTGATCCGAAAACTCCCGGCCGTCGAGGCGTTGGGCGCCGCCTCCGTGATCTGCTCCGACAAGACCGGGACGCTCACGAAAGGAGAAATGAACGTCCGAGCCCTCCTCGTCGGTCCTCATGAGTACGAGGCCGTCGGAGAGGGCTTCGATCCATCCGGGCTCGTCCGGACGGCTGGTCGGGTCGCGAGTCCCGAAGCCCATCCCGGCTTGCAGCGACTCCTCGAATGCGGCGCCTTATGCAATGACGCCGTCCTCAAGAGAGAAGGTCCCCGCTGGGTCGTCGAGGGCGATCCGACGGAGGGGGCCCTCCTGGTCGCCGCGCGGCGCGCGGGCATGGATCCGGAGGCGGTACGGGCGAAGTGGCCGCGTGTTGCCGAAATCGCGTTCACGTCGGAGCGGAAGAAGATGTCGACCCTCCACGCCCAACTGTCCGAATCGGAGCTTCGCGAGATTCTCGCGTTGTCCGAGGCGGTGCGACTCCGGCGGCTCGCGGGCGTGGTGGCGGTCCTGCACGTGAAGGGCGCACCCGAACGGATCCTCGCGGCCTGTTCTCATCATGTCGTCGACGGCGAGCGAAAGCCGCTGTCCGAGTACGATCGGAAGCAGTACTTGTTCCGGAATCAAGAGTTGGCCACACGGGCCCTCCGGGTGATCGGATTTGCCGTCCGTGAATTCCAGGGCGAGGTGCCCCCGCTCACGGAGGAAACCCTCGAGATCGACCTCACCTTCCTCGGGCTCGCGGGCATGATGGACGCACCGCGGTCCGATGCGATCGATGCGATTCGCCGTTGCAAGAAGGCGGGGATCCGGGTCGTGATGATCACGGGAGACCACAAGCTCACCGCGATGGCCGTCGCCCGGGAGATGGGGATTCTCGAAGACGGGTACCGTGCCCTCTCGGGAGAAGAGCTCGAGAAACTGTCCGACGCCGAGCGGATCCGCGTGTACGCGCGGGTCGCCCCGGAACACAAGATGCGCATCGTGGACGCCTGGAAGAAGGCGGGGCACATCGTCGCGATGACCGGCGATGGCGTGAACGACGCTCCTGCGCTCAAGAGGTCCGACCTCGGCGTGGCGATGGGGATCACCGGGACGGATGTGGCCAAGGAGAGCGCCGACATGGTGCTGACGGACGACAACTTCGCGTCCATCGTGGCCGCGGTCGAGGAGGGCCGCGGCATCTACGAGAACATCCGGAAGTTCGTCGCCTTCCTTCTGTCCGCGAACGCCGGGGAGGTCCTAATCATGTTCATCGCGACCCTTGCCATCGCGGACCCCAACTTCCTCCCGTTCTTCGCGCCGGTTCAACTTCTCTGGATCAACCTCGTGACGGATGGCCTCCCGGCCCTGGCCCTCGGCGTCGACCCGTACCCAACCGACATTATGGATCGCCCGCCCCGCAATCCGAAGGAGGGCGTGCTGTCCCGGGACATCCTCTTCCTGATCGTCGTCGTCTCGGGGATCTTGACGGTGGGAACCCTTGGGGTCTTCTTCCTCGAATTGCGAGAAGGCGCCGACGCGACTCGAGCCCGGACCGTCGCATTCACGACGATTGTGTTCTTCGAGCTCTTCCTGGTCTTCGCGATGCGGTCCCCGCGTCAAACGATCTGGCAGATCGGCCTGTTCACGAACACGAAGCTGATCCTCGCCGTCCTCGCGTCGATGGCCCTCCAGGTCGCGGTCATCTATACGCCGTTCCTGCACGCGGTGTTCGAGACGGAGCCACTCACGCTCCTCGACTGGCTCGAGACGGTCCTCATCTCATTCACGGCATTCGCGTTCGTCGAGGTGCTCAAGGTCGTCCGGCATCGGATGAAGGCGTCTGCGTCATGATCGATGTCGACGGGAGCCACGGCGAAGGAGGCGGTCAGCTCCTCCGCATGGCGGTCGCCCTCTCGGCGCTCACGGAAACCCCGGTCCGGGTCGTCCGGATTCGGGCAGGCCGGCCGACTCCGGGCCTGGCGGCGCAACACGTGACGGCAATCCATGCGATTGCCGCGTTGTGCGCGGCTGAGTCGACCGGCGTCGCGGTTGGAGCCTCATCAATCGAGTTCCGACCGGGGAAGCTGACACCAGGCCGGCTCTCATTCGACGTTGGGACCGCGGGCAGTGTCACCCTGGTCCTGCAGGCCCTCCTGCCGGTGGCCGCCGCAACCGCGGGACCCGTTCACGTGCACCTCGTTGGAGGGACGGACGTACGATGGTCTCCTCCCATCGACTACTTCAGTCGGGTTTTCTTGGCCCTCCTGCGATCCCTCGGAGCTCACATTGACGCGGAGGTCCCTCGGCGTGGGTACTATCCGCGAGGCGGCGGATTGGTGGATGCCGTCATCGAGCCGACGCGGACCTGGTCACCTTTTCGCAATCCGGAAGCAAGCGGAACCCGGCGGGTCCGGGGCATCGCGCATGTCTCGAACCTCCCGGAGGACGTCCCGAAGCGGATGGCTCACGCGGCGCTCCGTCGCCTCCATGGCATTGCGGACGTGAAAATCGAACAACGGGTGTACCACGGCGAGGACGCGATCGGGCAGGGAGGTGCGTTGGTCCTCTGGGCGGAGACCGACGCCGGCCTCCTCGGAGCGGATTCCCTCGCCGAACGAGGAAAGTCCTCGGAACGCGTCGGAGAGGAGGCCGCCGCCTCCCTGGGAGCGGAGATCGAGTCTCGGACGACTCTCGACCTCCATCTCGCGGATCAACTCCTGATCTATCTGGCCCGGGCCGACGGCCCCTCGGAGTTCCGAGTCCGTGCGGTCTCGGGTCACATGGAGACGATGATGTGGCTCATCCCGCAATTCGTGCCGTGCCGGTTCGCGGTGGCGCGAGAAGCCGGCGGATGGAAGGTGAGCGTCGAGCCCGGCGATTAACCGTACATGCTCGGACGCGGGGGTTCCGTCGGTTTCTTCGCCGCCTCGGTCTGGTGGTGAATCGACTTGAGCTGCATCTCGATCCGCTCGGCCTCTTCGTAAAGCGGCCGGGCGTCGAGTTCCGTGTGAAGGAGCAACTTGTCGATGATCTCGATGGCGCGGGCTGCCGCACGGGCGTCCGGGTAATCGGGATGGGCCTCGCTCAGGAGGGTGATCACGTCGAAGTCGCGTTTGCGGCCCTCGTTCAGGAGGACGCCGGCCACGCCCGTGATGACGCCTTCCTCGAACACCGTGATGCCGTTCTTGCGGATCATGTCCATCGCCTTGTCGGTCGATCCGATACCGTACACCTCGACTTGGCGCTCGGCCTCGTCTTCGCGCGCGTCGACGATGAGTCCCTCCGGGCATACGAGGAGGTTGCAGCGGGCGTCCTGGGCCCAGTCGAGGACCGTCGCCGCGATCGCCTTGATCAGGTTCGGCGGCGGCTGGAACTCGGAGATGAACACGACGATCTGGTCATGATCGTCCACCTTCGAGCCGGCGTAGATCCGTACCGGGTTCATCGGCTGGCCGTCCCGGACGAGTGCGACGGTCGGGAAGTAGATGGAGTCCATGATCCCGATCTGCGTCAGATTCAACGCGTTGATCAGGTAGTTGGCCACGATGGAGCTGACGAGGCCCACGCTCGGGAATCCATCGATCACGGTCGCCCCGCGGAGGTCCATCCGTTTGAGCTCGTAAATCTGGATTCCTTCCATGCGGCGCGGTCCATCTCGGACAGGTTACTTAAACATACCCGGCACGAGTCCGTGCCCTGAGAACACATCACTCCATCGGGAGAATTTCGTGCGTATTGACAAACTCCACGCCAGCGCGACGCAGCATGATTCCGACCGTGCAATATTTCTCCGACGAAAGGTCAATCGCTCTCTTTACCGCCGAATCCGGGATATCTCTTCCGCGGATCTTGTAATGCAGCCGAATCTTCGTGAAGACTCTCGGATTCTCCGTTGCCCGTTCTGCGTCGGCCTCGATTTCGAGCGACGTGAAGGGGACGCGCTGCTTCTGCAGGATCAGGACGATGTCCGCAGCGGTACAGGCCATCACAGATAGGAGGGCCCCTTGGACCGGGCTCGGACCCTGCCGGTCCTCTCGGTCGCCCGCATCGAAGAGGACCTCCTGGGCCTCCTCCGCCCTTGCTCGAAATCGCAACGCGTCGACGTGGACCAAATGGGCTTTCATCGCTTCCGCCGGCCCTCGCAGGTCGGCGCGCTAGATGAACTTCGCTCCGAACCCGCAAAGTTGTTATTCGGCCCGCCCATCGGATGGCCGTGCGACCGCGCGTGATCATCAACGCCGCGATGAGCATCGACGGGAAGATCGCGCTCTCGGACGGCACCGGCGTTCGACTCAGCAACGAGCAGGACCTCCGCCGCGTGCACCGTCTTCGCGCGTCAGTGGATGCGATCCTGGTCGGTGTCGGCACGGTCCTGAAGGACGATCCGAAGCTAACCGTGAAATCGGAATACGCGAAGGGGCGGAATCCACTCCGGGTCGTCCTCGACTCGGATGGAAAGATTTCGGAATCGGCCCACGTCTTGGACGGAAGCGCCCCGACGCTAATCGTCACGTCGGAGGAAAGCGGCCGTTCGTTCCCGCATGCCGAGGTCCTGCGCCTGGGCAAGGACGAGGTGAATCTGCAGGCCCTCCTCGATCGTCTCGGGGCGCGGGACGTGAAGACGCTTCTGGTCGAGGGAGGGAGCACCGTCATCTGGTCCTTCCTCCGCCAAGGCCTGGCAGACGAGCTGAAGGTCTTCGTCAGCAGCCGGGTGCTCGGTGGCCACGCGGCCCCGACGCTCGCCGGCGGTGCGGGATTCACCTCGCTCGACGAGGCGCCTCGTCTCCGTTTGGACCGGATTGAGCGGCTCGGTGATGGCGCCCTCCTCGAGTACGCGGTGGTCCGGTGAGAGAGTCCGACTTCATCGTTCGTCCAGAGCATTTTCTCCGCTACCTGCGGGAATCCTTGGGGCTGCGTCGTGCAGAGACTCATCTTCCGCGAATCGGCATCATCGTGTTCTCGTCCTCCGATTTCCGGGCCCTCCACCAATCCGTCGATGGACAACGGAAGGGCTGGAATCGCTGGCTGAGTGTGGGGAAGGCGGGAAGGAAGTCGGTCGTCGTCGCTCGATCCCCAATTGGGGCTCCCGCGGCGATCATTACGATGGAAGAGATGACCGCCTTGGGTTGCCGCACCATCCTAACGTTCGGCGCGTGCGGCTCCCTCGTGCCTGACCTTGTGATCGGTGACCTCGTGCTTCCCACCTTTGCGATCTCCGACGAGGGGACGTCTCGGCACTACGGGAAAGCGCAGCGCCTCCGGCCCGACGCAAACGTCCGTCGCGCGATCGTGGCCGGCTTGGAGGACATGTCCCGTCAATTTCGTCCCGGTGGAACGTGGACCACCGACGCAGTCTATCGAGAGTCACGCGCGCGAGCCCGACAGCTGGTCGCACGCGGTGTCGTCGCAGTCGAGATGGAGGCGGCCGCCGTCTGGGCGGTCGCGCGCCATCGCGGTGTTCGGGCCGCGAGCCTTTTCGTTGTTTCCGACGAGCTCGGTGGCGAAGGATGGAATCCGGGGTTCGATGACCCAAGGTTTCTCGCCGGAAAGAGGCGAGCCCGGCGGTTGCTGATGTACGTGATCTCGAGAGGCGTGGTATGAAGCTCCTCTGCGATCACATGCTCGGAAGTCTCGCACGCTGGTTGCGGTTCATGGGCTACGACACCGCATACCCGGAACCGGGTCCGGACCGCGATCTCATCGATCGTGCGCGGAAGGAGGGGCGCATCCTCCTGACCCGTGACAAGGAACTCGCCGCCCGAGTCTCCGGTGCGGTCCAAGTCCGGAGCGACGAGCTCGAAGCGCAGATTCGCGAGGTCGCGGGCGTCCTCGAGCTACGGCTCGTGGATCCGATGTCGCGGTGCTCCCTTTGCAACGAGGTCCTCGTTCCGATTCCGGCCGAACACGTGAAAGGTCTGGTGCCGGAGGCCGTCCGCTCCCGTCACCAAGAGTTTTGGCGATGCCCCTCCTGCAAGCGCGTCTATTGGCAAGGCAGCCACTGGGACAAGATGGTCGAGCGGCTGAACCACCTTGACCTCCCGCGCGCACCCTAGCATCCATGCGCTTGCGGACCTTCCCGCGCGAGCGAAACCCTGATATGGCGAATCGAAAATGGGGTGAGGGTCCAGCGGATGGATGGCTCCCTTATCCTCGAGGACGGAACGGCCGTCCGGGGAGCGTTTTTCGGGGCGCGACGGAGGGCTTTCGGCGAGCTCGTGTTCAACACGAACATGACCGGCTACACGGAAGCGCTCACCGATCCCTCGTACCGCGGCCAGATTTTGATGATGACGTATCCGCTGATCGGCAATTACGGCGTTGACCCGGAGACGATGGAGTCCGAGACGATCCAGCCGACCGGATTCGTCGTCCGCGAGGCGTGCTCCGCTCCGAGCCATCCGCGGAGTTCGCTCGGCCTTTCCGAGTTCCTGAAGACCTATGAGACTCCGGCGATTGAGCGGGCGGACACCCGAGCTCTCACGATCAAGATTCGCTCGAAAGGGACGATGAAGGCCGCGATCGTCCCCGCCAAAGAGGACGTCGACGCCGTCGTCCGCCAGGTCCGCAAGTCTCCGCACCCCGACACGAGGAACCTCGTCGGCGAGGTGAGTTGTCGGCGGGTCGAACGGTATCCCGGTTCCGGAAAACGGACCCTCGTCGTGGTCGATTGCGGCGTGAAGCGAAACATCATCCGCGAGGCCCAGCGGTATGCAGACGTGATTCGCGTACCGTACGACGCGACCTCGGACGAAATTCTGGCGCACAAGCCGGATGGAGTCATCTTGTCCAACGGTCCCGGGGATCCGGCCCATCCCGAGATTCGCGCGACCGCGGTGAAGGCGGCGAAAGACCTCGTGGGCCGCACGCCTCTTCTCGGAATCTGTCTCGGCCATCAGCTGCTGGCCCTTGCCTTCGGCGGGAAGACGTACAAACTGAAGTTCGGACACCGGGGAGGTAACCAGCCGGTCAAGGATCTTCGGAGCGGACGCGTCCATATCACGTCACAGAACCACGGATTCGCGGTCGACGCGGACTCGCTTCCCAGTTCCGAATTCGAAGTCACGCACTTGAACCTCAACGACGGCACGCTCGAAGGCATGGCCCACCGGGAGCTCCCGATCTTCTCCGTGCAGTACCATCCCGAGGCGCGCCCCGGGCCGTGGGACAACGAGTACATCTTCCGAGATTTCGTTGCGGAGCTCAAGGGGGCGTAGCATGGGCTCAGGGGGTGGGGCCGATGCCCAAGCGCGGGGACGTTAGGACCGCGATGGTCGTTGGTTCCGGACCAATCGTTATCGGCCAGGCAGCCGAATTCGACTACTCCGGGACGCAGGCCTGTCGGTCCCTCCGCGAAGAAGGCGTGCGGGTCATCCTCGTGAACAGCAACCCCGCGACGATCCAGACGGACCCAGAAACCGCGGACGCGGTCTATGTCGAACCACTCACCGTCGAATTCCTCGAGAAGGTGATTGCGAAAGAGCGACCGCAGGGGATCCTGAGCGGAATGGGCGGCCAGACCGCGCTGAACTTGTGCAGCGAACTCGCGGACGCGGGTATTCTGCAAAGGCACGGCGTCGAGCTGCTCGGGACGAAGCTCGAGGCAATCACCGCGGGCGAGAACCGAGAGCGATTCGCCGCCCTCATGCGTTCAATCGGCGAGCCGATTCCCCGGAGCCGCGCGGCATCGGATTTCGAGTCGGCTCGCGGGTTCGTGGAAGAGATCGGCTATCCGGCGATCGTTCGCGCGGCATACACCCTCGGAGGGGCCGGGAGTGGGGTGGCTCACTCGCCGGAAGACCTCGAGCGGATCGTGGGCTTCGGCCTCGCTTACTCCCGGATCAGGCAGGTTCTCGTTGAGGAGTCGGTCCTCGGGTGGAAGGAATTTGAGTACGAGGTGATGCGCGATGCCTCAGACAATTGCATCACGATTTGCAACATGGAGAATCTCGATCCGATGGGGATCCACACGGGCGAATCGATCGTCGTCGCGCCGGCCCAGACCCTGAGCGACACGGATCACCAGACGTTGCGATCGGCCGCGCTACGGATCATCCGCGCGCTCGGCGTCGAGGGCGGGTGCAACATCCAGTTCGCGGTCCATCCGAGGACGGGGGAGTACCGAGTCATCGAGGTCAACCCGCGCGTCTCTCGTTCGTCCGCGCTCGCGTCGAAGGCGACCGGCTATCCCATTGCTCGCATCGCGGCCAAGATCGCGATCGGGCTCCGCCTCGACGAGATCCCGAACCCGGTCACCGGCAAAACCCTGGCATCCTTCGAGCCCACCCTCGATTACGTCGTCACGAAGATTCCACGATGGCCGTTCGACAAGTTCCCGACGGTGGACCGGCGCATCGGCACATCGATGAAAAGCACCGGAGAGGTCATGGCCATCGGGCGGACGTTCGAGGAATCCCTCCTCAAGGCCGTGCGGTCGCTTGAGATCGATCGAGTGGGACTCGATTCGGGTCCGGCGACGGATGACCAGATCCTCCAGGAGTTGAGGGAGCCTACTTCCGAGCGGATCTTCTCGATTGCCGAGGCGCTGCGGCGGGGGTTCGCGCCCGAGAAGATCGCCGAAGTCACGGCCTGGGACTTGTTCTTCATCGAGAAAATACGACATCTCGTGCAGCTCGAGTCGCGCGTTCGAGAGTCCCGGCATGCCCGCGGTCTCTTGGCCGAGGCGAAGCGCGCCGGCTTCGCGGATGAGTCGCTCGCCACGCTCACTCGATCCTCAGAAGAAGTGATCCGTCGGAGTCGACCGCGGGTCGCGTACAAGATGGTGGACACGTGCGGCGGCGAATTCGAGGCGCGGACGCCATACTTCTATTCGACGTACGAGGCGACGGGCGAGACGCCGCCCCTGAAAGGACGCAAGGTCCTGATTGTCGGCAGTGGACCCGTCCGGATCGGCCAAGGCGTCGAGTTCGACTATTGCTGCGTCCAAGGCATCCTCGCGTTGCGGGAGGAGGGCGTCGCCGCGATCATTGCGAACAACAACCCGGAGACGGTCTCCACCGACTTCGACATCTCCACGCGCCTGTACTTCGAACCGCTCCTCCTCGAGGACGTTCTGAACATCATCGAAGAGGAGGACCCGGACGGGGTCATCCTTCAGTTTGGCGGCCAGACGTCGATCAACCTCGCGCTGCCTCTCGCACGGGCGTTGCGCCGACGTCGTTCTCGGACACGGATCCTTGGCACACCGCCTGCCTCCATCGACCTCGCGGAGGACCGGCGAAAGTTCGCGGCCTTAATGCGCCGCCTCGGGATTCGTCAGCCCGACGCCGCCTCGGGCTACAGTTTCGCCGAGGTGCGGGGGCTTGCCGCGCGTATCGGCTATCCCGTGCTCGTCCGGCCGTCGTATGTGCTGGGCGGCCGCGGCATGGAGATCGTCTACGCCGAGGAAGACCTCGCGCGGTTCATGGAAACAGCCGTGCGCGTCTCCAAGGACCACCCGGTCCTCGTCGACCGATACTTGGCCCACGCCACCGAAATCGACGTGGACGTTGTGGCCGACGGCCGAGACATCTTCATCGGAGGCATCCAAGAACACATCGAGGAGGCGGGCATCCACTCGGGTGATGCGGCATGCGTCCTGCCGGCGCAGACGCTCTCGCAGACCGTCCTCAAAGATATCCGGACGGTCACGCGCAAGCTCTGCAAAGCCCTCCGCATCAAGGGTCTGATGAACCTCCAGCTCGCGGTTCAAGGCGATGTGGTCTATGTGCTTGAGGCGAATCCGCGAGCGAGCCGCTCCGTCCCGTATGTCTCGAAGGCGATTGGCGTCTCCCTCGCCAAGGTCGCGACGAAGGTCATGCTCGGCCATTCGCTCCGCTCGTTGGGCCTCGTAGGCGAAGCGAAAATCGAACACGTCGCGGTGAAGGCTCCCGTGTTCCCGTTCCAGCGCCTCCCCGGCGTGGACACAATTCTCGGTCCGGAGATGAAGAGCACGGGAGAGGTCATGGGGATCGATCGGTCGCTCGGCCGCGCGTACTACAAGGCCATGCTCGCCGCAGGGAATTCGCTCCCGACCCAGGGGGCCGTCTACGTGACCGTTCGGGACGAGGACAAGCCAGCCATCCTCCCCGTGGTCCAGCGGCTGGCGCGCATCGGCCTGCGGATCTTTGCGACGCGTGGCACGGCGCAGTTTCTCCGGGAGAACGGCGTGGACGTGACCACCGTGTACCGGATCAGCGAGAACGAATTCCCGGATGCCCTTGGGCTCATGCGGCGCGGGGAGATTCGCCTGGTCATCAACACGCCCACGAACTCGACGGGGGCGCGCCGAGACGGGTACATGATGCGCCGCCTCGCGGTCGATCTGAACATCCCATTCATTGCGACGGTCCAAGCCGCAGCAGCCGCGGTGCAAGCGATCGAAGAGTTCTCCACGGGGGATCTCGCGGTCGTCCCGCTCCAGGAGTACGGGCGCAAGGCCGCGAAGAGGGCGGCAAAGCTTTAGCAAGCCAGAGGATGGTCTCGTGCGTGCGCCTGATCCGTTGGGTCGGACCGGCCTCGTTCCTCGCCGGCGTCTTGACGATGGCCCTCGCCGTGGCACAGCGCCAGGCCAACGTTTACCTGGTCCTCGTCATCCCGGTCATCGTCGGAACCGGTCCCCTCGCGTTCTTGGGAATCATCCTGGTCTTCGCGGGTTTCCTGTTGACGTTCTTGCTGCGGCCCTCGCGATTCGTCGAGGATCCCGGAAGTCGAGATGCCGTGCCGACCTCGCCCGGGGGCGCAGCGCCGGCCCGGCGGTGGGGCGGCGTCGTGTTCCTCGGGCCATTCCCGGTGATCTTCGGGTCCGACCCGCGCATGACTCGCACGATGCTCCTCATCGGCATCGTCCTCTTCTTGGCGTTGCTCGCCCTAACCATCATCGCGCTGTTCGCGTGACTCCTTTTTACCGAAGAGCGTTTATCGGGCGCCAATCATGAAAGTCCTCATCACGGACGGACTCGGATCGGAGGCGATCTCGACGCTCCGGAAACTCCATGAGGTCGACGTGCAAGAGCTCGATTCAAAGGGGCTTCTCAGCGCAATTCCAGAATATCACGCCCTGATCGTCCGGAGTCGGACGACGGTCTCCAAGCCGGTCCTGACCCGTGCGACGAACCTGAAGGTCGTGGGTCGCGCGGGAGTCGGCGTCGACAACATCGACGTCGCGGAAGCGACCGCCCGGAAGATCGTCGTCGTGAACGCTCCGACCGCCAGTCCGATTAGCGTCGCAGAACTCGCGCTCGGCCACATCATTTCCCTCCTCCGCCACCTGACGGAGGCCGATCGGTCGGTCAAGGACGGCAAGTGGGAGAAGAAGAAGTTCGAAGGCCGCGAACTGTTCGGGAAGACCCTCGGCCTCGTCGGGTCGGGACGGATTGGCGCCGAGGTCGCCAAGCGGGCCGAAGCGTTTGGGATGCGTGTCATCGCATACGACCCGTATCTTTCCCCACCGACGGCGAAGGCGCTCGGGATTGAGCTGGTCGACAAAGATGTCGTATTCCGGGAGGCCGATGTCGTGAGCGTCCACGCCGCCCTGACCCCGGAGACGAAAGGCATGATCGCCGCGGCCGAGTTCGCGCAGATGAAACCAGGGGCGATTCTCGTGAACTGTGCCCGCGCCGAAATCGTCGAGGAGGCAGCGTTGGTGGATGCCTTGCGATCCGCGAGGTTGGCTGGGGCCGCGGCAGATGTCTTCCAGACTGAGCCACCGGTCGGGAGTCCGCTCCTCAGCGCACCCAACGCGGTCTTCACCCCACACCTCGGCGCTTCGACGCGCGAGGCCCAGGCGAGGGCGGGCTCGATCATCGCGGACCAGGTGATCAAAGTCCTCGACGGCCGCCGGCCCGAGTTCCTCGTCAACCCGGATGTCTACGGCTGACTCGCCAGAGCCCTCGCCGCCGTGCGCAGATCCAGTTTGTGGGCGCGGGCATATTCGCGGACCTCCGCAATGAGCGCGACGTATTCCGGATACCGGCCGCCGAGATGTCGGATCGCCCGACCCAGCGCTTTCTCGAACGGTTCGTCGTGGCGTGCCCGAAGCGCCTCTTTCAGGACTTCCGAGCGGGAGCTCTGGCCGGTCAACGGCTCACTTCGAGGTCTCGCAGAGCCTCAGGAAGTTCCGGAAGATGTCGGCCCCGAACTGGGTGTGCTCAACCTCCGGATGGAATTGCAGTCCGAACAGAGGCCGGTCGCGGTGCCGCATCGCTTGGATGTCGCAGTTCTCCGAGCTCGCGAGAGCCACGAAGTCCTTGGGGAGTTGCGTGACTTCGTCGTTGTGGGACTCCCAGACCTCGAATCGATTCGGGAGCCCTTCGAACAGGACGTCGGGTTGGTGGATCTCCACGACCGACTTGCCGAACTCCGGCACCTTGGCCGGGGCGGCGTCGCCCCCGAGATACTTCGCCATGAACTGGTGCCCCGCGCAGATCCCGAGGATGGGAGCGTCGAACGCGTCGAGGTACTCGCCGTTCCGCCCCATCTTCCCGGGGTCCACGCCGACGCGGGGCGCGCCACCCGACAGCACGAGCCCGTCGAGGCCATCGAGCTCCGAGACTCGCGTGTCGTTCGCAACGATCTTCGTCTCGACACCGAGGTACTTCAAGACCCGCCATTCGCGGTGGGTCCACTGCCCCCCGTTGTCGACGACGTACACGCGCATGGGACTCCCGTAGCGGCCGGATGAGAAAAAGTTTTCCCCGCGGGAGATCGGCTACTCCCACTCGATGGTCGACGGCGGCTTGTTCGAGACGTCGTACACGACGCGGTTGATCCCCGCGACCTCGTTCGTGATGCGAATCGAGATGCGGTCGAGGACCTCGTGGGGGACTTTCGAGTATACCGCGGTCATCCCGTCGATCGAGTCGACGGCGCGAATCGCGATCGTGTGGCCGTACACCCGAAGGTCCCCGTGGACGCCGACCGTCTGCACTGGCAAGAGCACGGCGAAGTATTGCCACGGCAGGGGCATGAGCCCACGGCCCGCCGCGGCCTGGATCTCTTCCTCGACGATGGCGGACGCACCTCGCACGAGCGCGACGCGATCCGGCGTCACCTCCCCGACCGCGCGCACCGCGAGGCCCGGTCCGGGAAACGGCTGCCGCTCCGAGACCCTCACTCCGAGGGCTCGAGCGACCGCCCGAACTTCGTCCTTGTAGAGGTCGCGGAGCGGTTCGACGAGCGTCAACTTCATGTTCTCCGGGAGGCCGCCGACGTTGTGGTGGGTCTTGATCCGATCCCGGAGCTGCCCCCCGCTCTCGATCCAGTCCGGGGCGATCGTCCCCTGGACGAGATGGTCGGCTCCAAGGCTCTGTGCCTCTCGTTCGAAGAGTTCGATGAACGTGCGTCCAATGACCGTCCGTTTCTTCTCCGGGTCCACGATGCCTTTGAGGGCGGAGAAGAATTCGTCGGCGGCTTGGACGATCCGGTGCCGGACGTTGAGCTCCTTGAGGGTCTGGGCGACGTCCTCGGTCTCTCCTCTTCGCATGAGGCCTGTGTCGATGTAGACCGCGAGGAGCCGATCCCCGAGGGCGCGACTCGCGAGGACCGCCGCAGTCGTACTATCGACCCCACCGGAACATGCGATGATCGCCTGGGTCGGCACGGCTCGACGAATCGCATCGACTTGCTCGGCGATGAACGCGTTCGCGTCGAACTTCATTCACCCAGCGTCCGGGAGTCCTCGAGGACCCACTTTTTTAACGCTTCTCGGTGCTCCTTGAGCTTCTCGACGAGGCGCTCGTCCCGGAGGGCCAGGATTTCAACCGCGAGGATGGCCGCGTTCTCCCCTCGGTCGAGGCCGACGGCCGCCACGGGCACTCCGGGCGGCATTTGCGAGACGCTGAGGACGGCGTCCAAATTCAATTTGCCGCTCACCGGCACGCCGATCACCGGCTTCGTCGTGTGCGCCGCGATGGTGCCAGGCAGCGCGGCGGAGAGGCCGGCAATCGCGATGATCACCTTGGCGGTCGTGTTCCGGATCAAGTCCCGAAGGAGGTCCGGCGTCCGATGGGCGGAGGCGACGACCATTTCGTATCCGACACCGAATTGGTCCAAGAACGAACTCGCCTGTTTTCCGACCTCCGCATCGCTCTTGGAACCGAGCACGATGAGGACGTCAACGGGCATCGGCTGGGACAAGGTGGGTTCCTGGAATAAAGGCTTTCCACTTCGCCAATGGAACGCGGCGTCCGACCTAGCTCTTCATGATGGCCAAGAGGAAGAGGCCGATGGCCGCGGCGGCTCCGATGACCGCCGCGAGGATCACGCCAATCGATTCGACGATGATGTTGACCAGGTTCACGGTCGAGCTGAACGGACCGGAGTACCACGCCCACAAGACACCGACGACCAAACCACCTACAAGCAGTCCGACCCCGATCTTCCGGCTCTTCCCGCTTCCAAAGTACGCCGTGAAAGCGCCGGTGATGACCAAGAAGAGACTGAAGGTCAGGAGGAGGATGGTCAGGAACGTCAACCAGTCAAACGCGGAAAAGCCGCTCATGTGATCCCTCAGAATTTGATGCCGGTCAAGGTCTTCGTGTCGATGACCCCCGGAATGGATCGGATCTTGTCGACGACGACCTGACCGAGGACGTTGAAGTCCTCGGCCTCGATTTTCGCGATCAGGTCGTACTCCCCGAACAAGGGGTGGAGCTCCACGATTTCCTTCACTTTGAGGAGCTCATTGTACACTTCGTGCTCCTTCGCGGGAGCGGTGCTAATGAGCACGAACCCGATGGCCATCCCTAGGTCACCGCGCGGAGAAACTACTGTCGCAATATAACCCTATCGCAACTTGTACTTCAAACGCCCGTTCCATGCGATCCATCGCCGTCTCCCCATGTCCAGTCTGCCTGGAACGTGGTGATTCGCGACCGCCTCAGAAAGTGGCGTGATGCCGGGCCCGGCCGAGCACCTGCGACCACGTCGGAAGATTGGATTGAGTCCCTTTCTTTTCTACGACGAAGCTTGCCACCGCTGACGCGAGAATTCCGCAGCGACGAAGATCGAGCCCGCGGGACAGACCCGCATAAAACCCCGCGCGATAGGCGTCTCCGGCGCCGGTCACATCGACGACTTTGCGGGGACGAACCCTGGGAATTCGGATGCGGCCATCGCGCGAGTAAATGACGCTGCCGCGGGAACCCAGCGTGACCACAACGACCTCGGCGGCTTGCAGGAGTCCCTCGGTGGATGTGACACGGGCCAATCGTCTCGCTCGAACGATCTCCGCCTCGTTCCCGAAGAAGTAGGTCGATCGACGGAGCAGCTCCCGGAAGAGCCGAGGGGTGTACACGTAATGGATTTCTTGTGACGGATCGAATGTGATGGTCTTTCGCAAGGCCGACGCGAGTTTCGCGATACGCAAATAGTACTCCGGCCGTCCCGTCCCGAGATGAACCAGATCGACGTCTTGCACACTGTGCCGCAAGAGAGGAAGGCGTCCCGCGTCCTTCATGGGCCCTTGGTCCACCACCGCGATTTGATTCCCTTTCGGGTCCGAGAACACCCAAGCCGTCGGTGTGTTCGCTCGGGGGATCGTGCGGAGGTCATTCGTATCGACGCCTTCCTTCGCCAGCGCCTGCCGGTAGTCAGGAGGAAAGTCGGCCCCGACGAATGACGCCAGGGAGACCTTCACGCCGAGCCGCGCCGCGGCCCGCGCGAGGTTTCCGGCCGTCCCCCCAAAATACCGCTGACGATCGAGAATCTCGATCGAGGTGTTCGGCGAGGGCAGGCGGCGGAGGGACACAATGTAGTCCATCGCGACATGACCGAATGCCCCCAGAAAATTCTTCACGACCACCCACCTAGTTCCTGCTGAACCTCAGAGAAACGGTCGAACTGGATGAAAGCGATTTCTTCCATGCGGCACAGATCCGCGAGCTCGGCCTTCGCGAAGACGAGATCTGCCTCGATTGCAGGGCAGAGATCCGAATGCCCGTTTCCAATGTAAGCCGTTGCGTAGCCTTGAGCCCGAAGTTCGAAGACGCGCAACAACTTGCAGGTCCCGCACAACGTGCACGTTGCGTCGGCCCAGGGATACTCAATCCGCAGGCGGTCCTCCTCGAAAACTACGTGGTTCGTGCGGACTGGTACGTGGACGTCCCACTTTCGGAGCAGGTGTCGCACATAGAAGTCGAGGCCTTCGCTGACGATCTCGAGGACGAACCCTCGTTGTTTGCAGAAGTCCGCGAACTCGCGGAACGTCTCGTCGATTACGGCCTCGCGGTCGACGAATTGCAACAGCTCCTCTTTGCGCGCGCGAACCAACGCGAATTGACGAACCATCGACTCTCGCGTTCCGATTTTCCGTGCCCGGTACAGCTCCTCGATTTCACGCCATTCGGGAGGCGCGAACCGATCGAGGATCGCCTCGGCCACATCGGTCCGCGTGATCGTTCCATCGAAATCGGATAGGACGGCCCTCTTCTCCGCCACGTGATCACAAATCCTCGGGCGAGCCGGGTGTTCACGTCCCTTCTTGCCAGGAATTGAGGTAGGCACGCTGAGCTTTCGTCAAGTGATCAATTCGAACCCCCATGCTGCGCAGCTTCAACCGGGCGACCTTCATGTCAAGCGCCGGAGGGACGGGGTACACCCTCGGCTGGAGCCGCCTTGCGTTCTGCGCCAGATAGCCGGCCGAGACCGCCTGAATCGCGAAGCTCATGTCCATGATCTCGACCGGGTGGCCTTGACCCGCCGCGATGTTCACCAGCCGTCCTTCGGCGACCAAGTAGGCCCGCTTGCCTCCGGTGAGCGTGTACTCGTCGACGAATTCCCGGACCCGCCTCGTTGCCTTGGCGGCTTTCTGTAGATCTGCTTTCGAGATCTCATTGTCGAAGTGGCCCGCGTTCGCGAGCACGACGCCGTCTTTCATCGCGGGGAAGTGCGCGGCGGTGACGATATCCTTGCAGCCGGTCGCGGAGACGATGAAGTCCGCCTCCCGCACCGCGCTTCGCATCGGGAGGACCTCGAATCCGTCCATGGAGGCCTCGATGGCTTTCACCGGATCGACCTCGGTGACGACGACTCGGGCCCCCATCCCGCGGGCCCGCATCGCTATCCCGCGACCCGTCCATCCGTATCCCGCCACGACGAAGGTCTTACCCGCGATCAGGAGGTTCGTCGCGTTCATCAGCCCGTCGAATGTGCTCTGGCCCGTCCCATATCGGTTGTCGAAGAGGTGCTTCATCTGGGCGTCATTCACATCGATGACGGGGAACCGAAGCACTCCGTCTCGTTCCATCGCTCGTAGTCGGATGATCCCCGTCGTCGTCTCTTCGTTCGCTCCCCGGACACCGTCCAAGAGTTCCCGCCGTTTCGTGTGGAGGAGTTTGACGAGGTCCGCGCCGTCGTCGATGACGAGGTCCGGTTTCAGGTCGAGGACCTTGTTGAGGTTCGCATAGTACTCGTCGTTCGTCTGCCATTTCTTCGCGTAGACGTCGAGGCCGTGCTCCTCCGCGAGGGCCGTGGCGACACTGTCGTCGGTTGACAGGGGATTACAGGACGCCAGTCGAACCGTCGCGCCTGCCTCTCGCAAGGACAGGGCGAGGACCCCGGTCTTTGCCTCGACGTGAAGCGCCATCCCGATCCGGAGGCCTCGGAGTGTTTTCTTCGCCTTGAGCTCTTCTCGGATTGCCGCGAGGACGGGCATGTGCTCCCGGGCCCACTCGATCCGTCGCGCCCCGGCCTCACCCAGCTGCGACATCGCGTGCGCCGATGCCTGCGAGTCGATTTCAGCCTTCCGGTATCCTCAGCGCTTTCGGAACGCGGCGACCCCGAGCACCACGACCCCGGCGGCCATGATCCCGTAGAAGAGGGTATCGATCGGCCAGGATCGGTGGACGTTTCCCGGGGACGCGACCTCCCAGTAGTAGAACCCCGAGATGACTTGAAGTGTTGCGAAGGCGAAGATGACGTCTCCCGGCGAAACGACGTTCCGTGCGTCTCCCCGCACATTCAGGAAGGTGTCCGTGCTCGGATCTCCATCTTCGAGATAGAGCGTGGTGGTAGGGTTCCCGAAGAAATTCGTGAACGTGACATCGATGACCCTTTCATGCACCGTGATCTGAGACCCCTGCGTGTATCCGTTGTACTGGTTCCCGTTCTTCGATGCGAGGAGATCCGCGCCGCTGACCGAGGTCAAGGGCCAGAAGCCGACGACGAGGAGGAGCCCCGCGACGGTCATCGCCAGACCGGCAACCGCAAGTCGATTCATCCGCACATTTCCTCCGAGGATCGAACTGTTCCGATCGCGACTGAGAGCCGATCGCCCGAGTGGACGGGATGAAAACTGACGCGGTTAATCAACGTTATGAACACGACCGAGCACCTATCGGGTGGTCTCATCGCTGGGACGGAGGTTGGAAGACCCGATTCCGCCGACGGCGACGAGTCCGGGCACCGGCGGCAGGATGTCCTCGACCTTGAAGCGGCGAAGTAAGCGCTTCAAGAGCGGCGGGGTGCACAGTGTCGTCGTCAGCGTCATGACGACGAGGGCGGAGTAGAGGCTCGCGTCTATGATTCCGGTCGCGAAGCCGACCTGCGCGAGCAGAAGCTCCATCATTCCTCGCGCGTTCAGGCCGACTCCGAGGGCGACGAGCGGCGCGCCGCGGAACCCAGCGACGAATCCGCCCATGAGCCCTCCAAGCAATTTCCCGATGAAGGCGATGGCGGTGATTGCAACGATGAGCGGCCAGGCGCCGAAGCTGACCGAGAATTTCAATCCGACAAACGCGAAGAACACGGGCGCAAACAGTCCGAACGTGACCGAGGACACCGCATTGCGGACCCGATTGAACTGAACTTGGCCCAGCAGCTGCGGCGTCATCAGAAGGCCGCCGTAGAAGGCCCCCACCGCGAAATGGATACCCAATAGTTCCGCCGCCGCGCCGAGCCCGAGCGCCGTCGAGACGCACAGGGCGAACGACGCTTCTTGTCCGCGGAGCTTCGATACGAAGGTCTGCATGTACGATTCAGAGTTGCGACGCAGGCGAGTCGTCAGCTTCAGGATGGTCGCCACGCAAAAGACCAGCCCGACGAAGAGGACGTTGTTCACGGCCACGAGGCCAATCGTGAGCCCTTCGGGGGTCGAGGCTCCCAGGGATGTGAACTGAACCACGAGACCCAGCATCGCGAAGGCGACGAGATCGTTCACCAGCGCCACCGAAACGATCGCCCGTCCTAGTCTCGAATTCAAGAGGTTCAGGTCGAGGAGGATCCGGACGCTGACCGGAAGGGCGGTGACCGCCAAGGCAGTGCCGAGGAACAGGGACTGCGCAAAGGTCATGCCCAGGGCGGCGGCCAAGCTGTACCCCAAGGAGAACGGGAGAAAGAACTCGACGAAGGCGACGACCATGCTCCGTTCCTTGAACGCCTTTCGCAGGCCTTCGCGGCCGAGTTCGATTCCCGCGAGGAGCACGAGGATGAAGACGCCGAGATTGGCCACGACGTTCAACGACTCTCCGAACGAGGTCGTCGGATCCGGATTGATGAGGCCCAGGACCATCGGCCCAACGAGGATGCCGGCGAGCACTTCGCCGATCATCGGCGACTGGTGCAGTTTCTCCATCACTTCCCCGGCGGCTCGCGCGGTGACGAAGATGATCAGCAGGCCGAGAATCAGGTCCACGGGGCCCCACTACCTGGGAACCCCGTCCACGAAGCCAGGCGCTATTTATTCATTACTCGCTAACCCTCAGGCTTGGTAACGATGGGAAATCACGGCGCCGAGAGGCGGAGAGTACAGACATTCCTGGTGAAACGAAGCGTGTCCACCTCGCCGCCCCCAAAAGGACCCGTCATACGCAGGTTACTTAGTGGTATTCACGACTTTCCGTCGCATGGAGTTCCGCTTCGTGTATACGGGGCTACGAGTTCGAGATATCGAGCGCTCCTTGCAGTTCTACACCGAGATTCTCGGCATGGAAGTCGTCGACCCGCTTGAGAGCTACGAGCCGACGCGCGGGAAAGCTGTAACTGTGCGAAGTCCGGGTTCGTCCCAACTCTTGGAACTGAACTGGTACGAAGAGGGCAGCCGGTTCGGGACCGCATACGTGAATGGCGAAGAACTGGACCATCTTGGCTTCGAAGTCGAGGACCTCCAAGATGCGGTCAAGAGATTGGAGGAGAAGGGTGTCGAAGTCGTCGTGCGGCCGGGAACTATCGGGGGCTGGCGTGAGGCCTTCGTCAAAGACCCGGACGGAATTTGGATTGAGTTAGTGCTGCGAAAGAAGGCCGGTTAGGCTTCCCGCCCGCCGAACACAATGGGCCTACGTCCCTCGAGAGATGAAAGGGGGAAGGTGCCCGCCGTTCGTCGGCCTACAAATGAAAGGTATTCATTCTGAAGCAGTTATCCTCACCGCGAGCTTCGGATGGCGCTGAAGGACAAGCTGCGCGTGGGCTGCAGCGGCTGGGGATACGACGATTGGCTCGGCGGCTTCTATCCGCCGGAGACGCCGAAGTCAGAGTATCTGAAACTCTACTCGAGCGTCTTCGACTGTGTCGAGGTCGATTCTTCCTTCTATCGCAACCCGGGGCCCGCGATGACGAAGGGCTGGAACAAGTCCACGCCGCCGGGGTTTCTCTTCGCGATGAAGATGCCGAAGCGGATCACCCACGAGAAGAAGCTCAAGGGCGTGGCGGAGAACTTGGGTTGGTTCTACGCGTCGGCGAAGGAGCTGAGGGAGAAGTGCGGCCCGCTGGTCGCTCAACTCCCGCCGTCGATCAAGTTTGACTCCCATTGGAGCGTGATGCAAGAATTCATTCAGGCGCTCGATGTCGACAAGTATCCGCACGCAATCGAATTCCGACACAAGTCGTGGTTCCGCGAGGATGTGTACAAACTCCTCCGTGATCGGAACGTCGCGATGGTCTGGTCCGAGAACCAGTACCTGCGAACGCCGACGGATGTGACCGCGGACCAAGTGTATCTCCGCATGGTCGGGGACCGCGAGATCACGGAATTCAAGGAGGTCAAGAAAGACAAGTCCGCGGAGATGCGCAGCTGGTACAAGGACCTCGAGAAATCCTCTGACTCCGTCAAAGGCGCCCTTGTCTTCTTCAACAACCACTACGCCGGCTTCGGGCCCGGGAGCGTCAACGAATTCCGTCGGCTCGCGGGACTGATGGAGTACGAATTTCCGACGAAACGGGCCGCTGGAGCCCAGAGAGGTCTCTCGGATTTCGGCTGATGCCCAGGCTCGATCGGTCGCCGGCTCATTGTGTAAATAGGGATTCGGCGCTCTCGTACGGCCGAGGATTCCATGGGAACGAGTACGCAGATTGTGTTCGACACGGTGGACCCTGATCGCCTCGCACGATTCTGGGCGGAGGCGCTCCACTACAAACTGCAAGACCCGCCAACAGGATTCGCCTCATGGCCAGCATGGCTCAAGGCCCAAGGCATCCCCGAGTCCGAGTGGAACTCGGCGAGCGCGATCGTGGATCCGGACGGGAAGGGACCTCGGATCTACTTCCAACAGATGGACACGCCGAAGCTGGGGAAGAACCGGCTTCATATCGACGTCAACGCGAGCGGTGGATCACGAGTTCCTCTCGACGAGCGGAAGCGACAGGTGAACTCCGAGGTCAAGCGTCTCGTGAGCATCGGGGCAACGATGCACCACGAACTCGAAGAGATGGGAGAGTACTGCGTCATCATGCTCGATCCCGACGGCAACGAGTTCTGCGTCCAGTAAGCCGGATCCTTCGCGAAGGTCTTTACCCGCCGCGGGAGATGAGCGGCCGTGCCCCGCGTGATCTTCCACGTGGACATGGATGCGTTCTACGTCAGCGTGGAGCGGCGGGGGAATCCGGCTCTGATCGGTAAGCCGGTGGTCGTCGGCGCGAATCCGAAAGGGGGGAAGGGCCGAGGGGTCGTCATGGCGGCGAGCTATGAGGCCCGCCAGCTCGGCGTAAAGAGCGGCATGCCGATCAGCATGGCCTGGCACAAGCTGCCGCAGGCCACCTACCTGCGGCCGAACTACGATCTCTACATGGCCGCCTCCGAGAGTGTCATCGAGGTCCTCCGGTCCTTCGCGGACGTCCTCGAGCATGTGAGCATCGACGAGGCGTTCCTCGACATCACATCGAAGGTCCACGGGTTCGACGACGTGGCGGCATACGCGGCAAAGGTCAAGGCCGCGGTCCGGGAGAAGGAGGGTCTCGCCTGTACGATCGGCGTCGGGCCGAACAAGTCGATCGCGAAGATGGCCTCCGACATGGCGAAGCCCGACGGGCTGAAGGTCGTACGACCGGAGGAGGTGACCGCCTTCCTGGAGCCGCTGCCCGTCACGAAGATCAGCGGCGTGGGGCCCAAGACGGCCCAGGTCCTCGAGGGGGTCGGCATCCGGACAATCGGCGAGCTGGCTCGATTCCCTGGGGCGGAGCTGAAGAAACTCATGGGCAAGAACTCGATCTGGCTGTGGGCGATCGCCCGGGGCATCGAGGAGCTGCCGGTCGAGGAGCGCCCCGACCCGAAGTCGATCAGCGTCGAACGGACGTTCGACAAGGACGTGACGGATTGGGCGAAGGTGGAATCGACGATCCGCGATGTGGCCCGGAACGTTTTCCTCCGGGCAAGGGCTCAAGGCGCGACCTTCCGCACGGTCGGGATCAAGATACGTTTCGAGGGATTCCAGACCCACCTGCGAGAGAGGACCCTGGGGTCCCACGTGCTCGATGAGAAGGTCCTCACGGAGGTCTGCGTGGAGCTCGCCAATGAGTTTGCCGAAGGCAATCATCGGGTTCGACTCGTCGGCGTCCGCGTCACTAAGCTGCAGCGGCCGAAAACGCAGCAGCCCCAGTTGAGCTCGTTCGAGTCCTGACTCGGGTTATGGTCGTTTAACTATAACACGGAAGACGGCCTGACCCTTCGTCTGGAATCGCATTCGCCTACTGCCTTCGCCGGCCTCGAGGTTTCGGCGGGGCCTTCACCCCGACGTTTCCGGCCAGCTTCCGAAGGTCCTTTTCGTCCATCCACTCGACCTTGAGGTACTGGAACAACTCCCGATCGGTCATGCCCAAACGGCGGCCTTCGGTAATGCACACCCGGTAGGCTTCGATCTCCGTGGGGGCGTCCGGGTAGTTGAAACCCTCCGGGAACAGTTCCTTCCCTTCCTTGAACTGTCGGACATGGACGAGCTCGTGGACCACGTCGAGGTAGATGTCCCGCCGGTTCCCTGTCCGTAGGTAGTGCGTCGAGACCACGAGGTGGCCGTCCTCGTCGCTGACCCCCATATAGCCCCACTTCGAAGAGAAGAACTCGACCTTGAGCCTTCGGAGCGCGGCTTTCGTCTGCGGTCCGAAGATCCCCCGGACAGCCTCGACGTCCTCGAACCCTTTGAAGTAATCGAGGAACGGGCGGTACTTGAGGCGAACGATCCGGGGGATCTGGACGTCCGGGAGGTTCAGGGCTTTTGGGCTCATTTCTTCGCGCCCGCTTTCGCGATGATGGCCAACGCTTCCTGACTGTGCGACTTCGGATCGACGGTCCGGTATGCCGCGACGATTGTTCCGTCCGGCCCGATGACGTACGTCACGCGCTTGGCCACGCCCAGGAACCCCAACGCGTTGTACGCCTGGGTGATTCGTTTGTCCGGGTCGGCCACCAGATCGAACGTCAGATGATATTTCTCTCGGAACGCGCGGTGGGACGCCTCACCCTGAACGCTCACGCCCAATACCACGGCCCCGATCGCTCGGAACGCGGCCATGTCGTCCCGGAAGGCGCAGGCCTCGCGCGTGCATCCGGCCGTGTCATCCTCCGGATAGAAGAACAGCACGACCGGCTTGCCGCGGAAATCCCGAAGGCGGATCGGGACGCCGTCCTGGTTCGTCCCCTCGAAGTCGGGAGCGAGGGTGCCAGGTTGGAGCAGGTCGGCCATCGGCGGCTCCGAACCGTCCGTGCCATTTCAAGGATTGCCCGGCTCCGTCCGAGGCAACCCCGGTGGCCGAATCAGGCGGAAAGCTTGGCCCAGTCTTTCAGGATCTCCCGCGCCGCGTTGTAACCCGGGGCCCCTGTGATTCCTCCGCCGGGGTGAGCGCCGGAACCGCACAGGTACAATCCTTCGACGGGCGTCCGGTAGCGAGACCAACCGGGGACCGGACGGAGGACCAAGGATTGGTCCAGCGTCATCTCGCCATGGTAGATGTGGCCCTCGGTCAGCCCGAACCGCTCCTGCAAGTCGACCGGCGTGAGGACCTGCCGGTGGAGGATCAAGCGCTTCAGGCCGGGTACGTACTCTTCGAGGATGGCCGTCGCGCGGTCGGCGAGTTTCTCGCCCTCCGCGGCCCACTCGCCGCGCCGCAGCGCAAACGGAGCGTATTGCACGAGGACTGACATCACGTGCTTCCCCGGAGGGGCGAGATCCGGATCGACGACGGTCGGGACCGTCACATCGAGGAACGGCGCGGTCGAAGGCTTTCCGTACTTCGCATCATCGTACGCGCGCTCGATGTATTCGAGCGAGGGGCACACACGGAAGTGAGGCGGCATCCCGTCGCCATTGAGGGACCATCGCGGCGCGCCATCGAGGGCGAAGTTGACTTTCGCCACGACCCCGTTCATCTCGAAGTTCCTCACGTGGTTCAGGAATTCCGGTCCGAGCTCCCCGGGCTCGACCAGGTGGAGGAACGTCCGTTTCGGGTCGGCGGTCGACGCGACGACACGCGCGGCGACCGTCCCGCCACCGTCCACCTCGACCCCGGTCACGCGTCCGTCGGCGCTCACGATGCGCGTCACCTCCGCGCCGGTCCGAATCGTTACGCCGGTGTCGCGGGCCGCTTGGCCGAGCGCGTTCGCGAGCGCACCCAGGCCGCCCCGCACGAACGCCGAGCCGGTCCCGTGGACATCGGGCCGGAACCGCGGGACCAGTCCGAAGGCGGTGCCCGGGGAGAACGGCCCTTCGTAGGTCCCCACCAATCCGTCGACCGCGAAGTTCGCCTTCAACAGCTCCGTCTCGAACCACTCGTTCAGGAAATCGCGGATCGACATCGGAGGGACACGGAGCATCTGTTGCATCACGTGCTTGCCGAGACGCCGCAACCGGAGCGCGCGACGGAACAGCGAGAGGCCTTCCCCCCAACTCGGCGAGGGGAGACTCGGCGGCGTCATGGCGAGAATCGGATCCAAGGCCTCGGCGAATTGGGTCAGGAATTCGATGAATCGAGGATACGCCTCCGCATCCTTCGCCGAGACCGAAGCGAGGCCCTTCGCGGTCTTCTGGACATCCCTCCAGATGGGAAGCGCCCGGCCGTCGCCCAGAGCGACGACGTCGAGGTCCGGCCGGATGAATTGCACCCCGCGCGCGGCCAGGTTCAGATCCTCGACGACCTCCGGCCGTAACAGGCCGCACAAGGACGCTCCGGTGGGTCCGCGGAAACCGGGAGCAATCTCCTCCGTCGCGGCGGGGCCGCCGACCGTGGTGCGTTTCTCGAGGACAAGCACTCGGCGTCGGGCGCGCGCGAGGTACGTGGCCGCCACGAGGCCGTTGTGGCCGCCGCCCACGATTACGACGTCATACGCCTCGGCCAAGGGTCACACCCGCAGGAGGGACCAGTCTTTCAGGATTTCCCGCGCCGCGTTGAGGCCGGGCGCGCCCATCACGCCGCCGCCGGGGTGGGCGCCGGAGCCGCAGAGGTAGAGTCCTTTGAGCGGCATGCGGTACTGGGCCCATCCAGCCGTTGGACGGAGGAAGAGCAGCTGGTCCGGGGTGAGCTCTCCGTGGAAGATATTCCCGCCCGTCAGGCCGATCATCTGCTCGAGGTCCCAGGGGCTCAGCACCTGCCGGTGGAGGATGATCTTCCGGAGGTTCGGGATGTACTCCTCGAGGGTGTCGAGGACCGTGTCCCCGAACGCCTCGCGCCGTTCCTCCCACGTGCCCTTCCGCAAGGTGTACGGGGCATATTGGATGAAACACGACATGAGGTGCTTTCCCGGCGGCGCCAAGGTCGGATCGAGGGTCGACGGGACGCACATGTCGACGTACGGTCGGTGCGAGTAGTCGCCGTACTTCGCGTCGTCGTAGGCTTTCTCGATGTAGTCCACGCTCGGTCCGATCGAGATGGCGCCCTGGAGATGGACTCCATTGCCGGGGAGGCACGAAAAGCTCGGTGCCTCCTTGAGGGCGAGATTGACCTTGCCGGAGGATCCTTCGATCTTGAAGTTCTCGATGCCCCGCACGAAGTCGGCGGGGAGGTCGGACTTCTCGATCATCTTCAGGAAGGTCCGCTTCGGGTCGGCGCCGGATGCGATCACCTTTGCGTAGAGCTTCTCCCCGCTCGCCAGTTCCACGCCAGTCGCGCGGCCGTCCTGCACTAGGATGTGTCGCACCTCGGCATTCACCCGGATCTCCGCGCCGAAGAGGCGGGCCGCGCGTGCAATCGACTCGCTGACCATCCCCATCCCGCCGCGGACGTAGCCCCACGAACGGTACGCGCCGTCGATCTCGCCCATGTAGTGGTGCATCAGCACGTACGCGGTTCCGGGCGAACGCGGCCCGAGCATCGTACCGATGATGCCGCTTGAACAAAGGCTCGCCTTGACCACATCCGTTTCGAACCACTCATCGAGGTAGTCGGCGGCGCTCATCGTCATGAGCCGCGCGAAGGTGTACAGTTCGTCCTCCGTCAGCGTCTGGACCTGCTTGTTCAGCGCGAGGAGCTTCCGGATCTCCGAGGGATTCAGCGAGCCCACATCGGGCGGCGTCATCGTGAGGGTCGGTGCGATGAACTTCGCCATGCGGGCCATCAAGCGACCGAATTTCGGCATGGCCTCCGCGTCGCGCCGCGAGAACTTGGCGACCGCCTGGAACGTGTCTTCCTCGTCCCCGCGGTAGAAGAGGTATCGTCCATCGGGCAGGGGCAGGAAGCTCGATTCCTGCGGGATGACCTCGAAGCCGTGCGAGGGCAGGTCGAGATCTCGGATGATCTGCGGCCGGAGGAGGCTGCACACGTACGAGCAGACGGTGAACTTGAATCCCGGGTACACTTCCTCGGTGACCGCGGCGCCTCCGAGGACGTGCCGGCGCTCGAGGACGACGACTTTCTTGCCCGCCTGGGCCAGATACGCGGCCGTCGTGAGGCCGTTGTGGCCTCCTCCGATCACAATGGCGTCATACGCTCGCGCCACGATGCCGACCTCATTCAAGGCGCGTCGCGTCGGCAACACTCCGCGGGCGCGGCGGGCCGCGCGAGGTAACGGGGGAGGGGTTATATCGTTTATTCGCGGTGCGCGTCCGCCCGGAGGAGGAATCGTGCGCCGCGGTTCACCGTTTC
>Ga0209238_1000036_pt1 | contig 44081 bp, 36 predicted proteins | sample GraSoi013_1_20cm_FD_185823 | JGI IMG/M metagenome (GOLD analysis project Ga0209238, IMG submission 185823) | Grasslands soil microbial communities from the Angelo Coastal Reserve, California, USA - Sample 10_02_2013_1_20cm (SPAdes) (version 2) | ecosystem: Environmental > Terrestrial > Soil >...
GCGGCAGCGTCACCGATTCATTGCGCTCGGCCGAGACATCCGCCGCCATGTAGATCTCCATCACCATGCGCGCGTGCTCGGGGGTCACCATGACCGGGCGGTCGTACGCCACCGCCTCCAGGAAATGAATCGTCTCGGCGGCCATCGGACCCGCGTAGGTGTGATCGACGCGCTCGCCGGGCATCGTGGACATCGGCAGCTGCATTCCCTTTTTTACCGTGTTCAGCACCACGTCGCGGTGGCTGTCGTCCACCAGCAGCGCACCCTCGGTTCCGATCATCTCGATCCAAGTGGTCGAGAAATTCGGATAACCCAGCGGCAAGCTCCAGCCGCCGCCGACGACCAGGGACAAGCCGCTGTCCATCGTCACCATGACCCACTGCGTGTCGGGAATCTGCGAGCCGGCCGGCGCCTGCATCTGCATCGCGCCGTAGTTGACTTGCGAGTACACGCGCACCGGCTTCGCGGGTTCCAAGCACCAGAGCACGAAATCGAGATCGTGCGTGCATTCCATCGCGGCGGGCGAAAGCTTGACGCGCCCGCTGATCTTCTGGCCGAGGCCGCGCGTGATGTGACGCGAGACGAGCGCGCTCACCGGTTTGCCTATCGTGCCGTCGCGGATCGACTTCCTCACGTAGGCAAACTTGGGATTGAAGCGCTGCGAATAGCCGATCGTGAATTTCAACCTGCTCTTGCGGGCAAGCGCGATCAACTCATCCGCTTCGGCAAGCTCCAGGGCGATCGGCTTTTCCAGGAACACGTGCTTGCCGGCGGCGAGCCAGTCGCGCGCGATCGGGTAGTGCGTGGATTCCGGCGTAGCCGAAATGTAGACCGCCTCGATCTCACCCGTCTTCAGGAGCTCGCGGTAGTCGCTCACCGCGCTCTTCGCGCCGGTCGCCTTCGCCACCTCGGCGAGCCGTTCGGGGCGGATCTCCGCGATATGCAGGCTCTTCGTGAGAGGATGGGCCGCGCAGGTCTCGGCGCGGATCCCTCCGCACCACCCCGTTCCAACGATAGCTATGCTGATCTGCTTCATGGACTCCTTCCTCCCGGCCCCGCCTATTATCGCCCGATCTTGAGCAGGCGCACAGCGTTGCCTCCCATTATCCTTTCCTTCTCGGCCGAGGGCAGGCGCGGCACGCTGTTGATCAGCCCGACCGGGTCCTCCTCGCCCATGTCGAAGGGGTAGTCGGTGCCGAGAAGCACCTGCGCAGCACCGAACTTGTCGATCAGGTTGCGCAGCATCTCGGGATCGAAAGTGATCGTGTCGAAGTAGAACTTCTTCAGATAGCTGGTCGGTGCCTTCTTGATGATCGTGCGGCAATCGGGACGCGCGCGCCAGCCGTGGTCCATGCGCGCCCAGTAGTGCCCGAGAAAGCCGCCCGCGTGTGGGAGGACGATCTTCAGTCCCGGGTGCCGTTCCATGACGCCGCCGAAAATGAGATGGCTGGTGCCGACCGTCGTATCCAGGGGATTGCCGATGAGATTGTTGAGATAGTGATCCATCAGCCGCTCGCCCTGCGTGAACCCGATCGGATGCATGAAGATCACGATGTCGAGCTCGCGCGCTTTGGCGAAGAACCGATCGAGGTTGAGCGAGGGATCGGTCAGCTCACGCCCGGCGACGTTCGGATTGATCTCGACCCCACGCAGGCGGAGCTGCTTCACGCAGCGCTCGAGCTCCGCAACCGCCAGCCCGACGTTCTGCAGCGGCACGGTGCCGAGGGCCACGAAGCGGTCCGGCCAGGTCGCGACGATCTGCGCGAGCCGGTCGTTGATCATGCGCGAGACCTCGAGGCCCAGGCCGGGCTCGGTCCAGTAGTAGGTCTGCTGCGGCGCGGGGCACACCGCCTGGATGTCGATGCCCATCCTATCCATGTCCGCGATGCGCACCTCGATCGTGGAGAGCTTGGGCGCCCGGTCCTGCATCTGCTTGACGTTGACCTCGCGGGTGAGCTGGCTCGCGAACTTCACCGACGGCTCGTACTGCGACGGATTCAGATGCGCGAGCTTGGCCGCAGCGTCGCGGTTCAGGTAATGGCAGTGGATGTCGACCTTCAAGGCTCGCCCTTTTCTGTCGCGCACGACGGTCTTCGCATGCCCTTTGGACCGGGCGGCTTTCGAGCCGCCTTTGCGCGCCGCGGCCATGGCGAGATGATGGTGTTCCGGCTGGTTGCAGCCGGGAGTGACGCAGGTGAACATCATGAGCGTGTTTCTCCAGTAGGTTAAAAAACTCCGAGATGCTGCGTGATCAAAACCTGGTCGCTTCGCACCTCGCCCGCGCTTCCGCTGAACGCGACCCGGCCGGTGTTGAGGATCACGACTTCGTCGGCGAGATCGAGGGCGAGCTTGATGTTCTGCTCGACCAGGAGGATGGACTGGCCTTCCTGTTTCAGGCGGGCGATGGTGCGGCCCACCTCGGCGACGATCAGCGGCGCCAGCCCTTCGGAGGGCTCGTCCATGAGGAGCACACGCGGATTGCCCATCAGCGCGCGGCCGATCGCGAGCATCTGCTGCTCGCCCCCCGAGAGCGATCCGGCCACCTGTTGCAGCCGCTCCTTCAGCCGCGGAAACAGCGCGACGACCCGCTCGAGATTCCAGGGCACCGGGGCCCCGGCGCGGGACCGGCCCGAGACGATCAGGTTCTCCCGCACAGTGAGCGTGGGGAAGATGCGCCGGCCCTGCGGAACGAAGCCGACCCCCTTGCGCGCGATCGCTTCCGGCACTAGGCGCGAGACAGGCTCGCCGAACAAGCGGATCTCGCCGCGGCGCGGCGGCAGAAAGCCGATGATGGCGCTCATGCAGGTGGTCTTCCCGGCGCCGTTGCGGCCGAGCAGCGCCAGCACTTTTCCGGCGCTCAGCGTAAACGACACTTCGTGCAGCACATGGCTCTCGCCGTAGAGCGCGTCGACGCCGGAAAGCGCAAGAGCCTCGCTCATCTAGTCTCCGAGATAGACTTCCCGCGTCTTCGGGTCGGCGATGATCTCGGCGCGCGTGCCCTCGACGATGACGCTGCCGTAGTGGAGCACGGTGATGCGCTCGGCGAGGTCGAGCGCCGTATCCATATCGTGCTCGATCATCACCACCGTGACCTCGCGCGGGATGCGCCCGATCAGGTCCTTCATCGCCGCGCGCTCCTCGCGGGATAGGCCGGCGAGCGGCTCGTCGAGCAGCAGCAGCTTCGGCTTTTGCGCGAGCGCCATGGCGATCTCCAGGCGGCGCTTCTCGCCGTATGCGACCTCCGCGATCGGACGCCGCGAGAGATGCTCGAGGCCCACGCGCTTCAGCACCTCGCGCGCCTCCTCCTCGACCTCGGTGTAGCGCGCGAGCGCCTTGAAGGTTCCCCAGCGCATCCGGCGCAGGCCCAAGAGCGAAAGGACGATGTTGTGCTGCAGTGAATCCTTCGGGAACAGCGTGATGATCTGATAGGTGCGCGCAAGGCCGCGATGGGCGCGCTGGTGCGGCTTGAGCCGGGAGACCTCGTGTCCGAACAGGCGGATCGAGCCGCTGTCGCGCTCCAGATCCCCCGTGATGAGGTTGAACAGGGTCGTCTTCCCCGCCCCGTTCGGACCGATGATCAAGCGGCGCTCTCCCGCCTCGACCCGGAGCGAGACGCCGTTCATGGCGGGAAGCCCGCCGAAGGACTTCCTCAGATCTCCGAGCTCGAGCGCGGAGCTCATCCGGTCCTCCACTTCCTGAGACGCAGATAGAGGCGTCGCACTCCCGGGACCACGCCCTCGGGCATGAATATCACGATGAGCACGAACACGAAGCCCATCAGCATGTTCCAGCGCTCGATGTACGCCGACACGTAGTTCTTGAGAAGCATGATGATCGCCGCCCCGACGATCGGGCCCGCGAGCGTGCCCGATCCCCCGGCGATCACCCCGAGGAGCGCCTCGGCGGAGCTGGTGATCGACAGCGACGCGGGATGGATGTACTTGTTGTAGTACACGAACAGCAGCCCGGACACCGCGCCCCAGAAGGCGGAATACACAAAGGTGATCCAGCGGACCGTCCACACATCGTGGCCCAGCGCGCTCATGCGCCGCGGCTGATCGCGCGTGCCGCGCAGCGCGGCGCCGAAAGGCGAGGCGACGAACATCGCCATGAGCGTGATCGCGACCACGGTGACCGCCAGCGCGAAGTAGTAGAACGAGGTCGCGCCGTCGAGGCTGATGCCGAAGGGCGCTGGGCGCGTCAAACCGCGCAGCCCGTTGTCGCCGTCGGTCACCGACACCCATCGATAGGCCGTGCCCCAGAGGACCTGGGAGAGCGCGAGCGTGATCATGAGAAAGCCGAGGCCAGTCGCCCGCAGCGAAATCCACCCGAACGCGCAGGCGACGAGCGTCGTCCCGAGCAGCGCGGCGGGCGCGGTGAGCGCGTGGCCCAGGCCGAGCTTGAGCGACATCCATGCGGAGAGGTACGCGGCGAGCCCGAGCCAGGAGGCGTGGCCGAGCGAGGGCAGCCCGCCGTAGCCGACCAGGAGGTTCAGGCTCGCCGCGAAGGTCGCCGCGATGAAGATCTGGCTCGTGAGGTTGATGTAGTACTCGCCGGCGATCCAGGGGAAGGCGGCCAGGGACACCGCGAGCAGCGCCCATCTCGCCCACTTCATACGGTCTGGCGCCCGAAGAGCCCGCGCGGCCGGAACGCGATGACGACGATCATCGGCAGGAACAGGATCACGTAGGCCAGATCGGGAAGCAGCGCCGTGCCGAAGGTGTAGATCGCGCCGATGAGAAAGCTGCCGACGAAGGCGCCGAGGAGACTGCCGACCCCGCCCAGCATCACGACGATGAGCGCGAGCGGAAGCATGTCGGCATCGAGCCCGGGATAGGCCGACATGATCGGTCCGCCGATGATGCCGCCAGCTCCCGCGAGCCCTGCGCCAAGGCAGAAGACCGCGGTGAAGAGCTTCGACACCGGGATGCCGACCGCGCGCGCCATCTGCATGTCGTCCACGCCCGCGCGGATCATCGCGCCGATCCGCGTGCGCTCCATGAGGAGGTAGAGCGCGACCGCGGTCACCACGGCGATCGCGAGCACCACCAGCCGGTAGGTCGGAAAGGCGACGCCGCCGACGCGCAGCGGTTGCTGCAGGGCTAGCGGCGTCTGCACCGGGATCGGGTCCCCGCCCCACACGATCAGGCAGAAGTCGGCGACGATGAACGAGATGCCCAGCGTCACCAGCACCTGTCCCAGCGCGTTGCCCGCCAGCGCGCGGAGGATGAAGCGCTCTATCAGTCCTCCGAAGATCGCGATCACCGCTCCGCCGATCAGCGCGGCGAGCCACAGATTCGGCACGAACTTGAGGATGGTGACGCCGACGTAGGCGCCGAGCATGTACAGCGACCCGTGCGTGAGATTGGCGATGCGCATCAGGCCGAAGATGAGCGAGAAGCCCGCGGCGAGCAGGAACAGCAACCCGCCCAGCGCGAGGCTGTTCAGCGTCTGAATGATCCAGTACTGCACAAAAAACGGGGCCGGTGATCCCGGCCCCGTGTTCCTCCCTTGCTTACGACTCGAGATTCTTCGCAGGCGGCCAGTCGCGCGAGTACACCGGGTTCTTCAGGAACTCCGCCTCCTTGTAAGTCCAGAACTGGCTCACGTTCGGGTAGGTTTGGATGACCCGGTTCACCAGCCGTCCGTCCTTGCGCTCGACCCTGCGGATGTAGACGTTGCCGACGACGTTGCCCAAGTGATCGAAACGCACGGGCCCGCGCGCGGTGTCGACCGTGATCGCACGCACCGTTTTCATGAAGGCCTGCTTGTCCTCGATCTTGCCGTGGATCTTCTGCAGCGTCGCGTCGAGCACCGCGGCCTCGACGTAGGTCGCGGCGGCGTAGAACCCGGGGTCGTAGCCCCAGTCGACGCGGAAGTTCGCCACGAAACGCTTGTTGATGGCGTTCTCCACGTCTGCGGAGTACCAGCACGAGGTGATGATGCCGAGCGCCTCGTCGCCCATGTTGCGCAGCACTGCCTCGTCGAAGGCGGTCATGCCGCCGACGACCGCGACCTTCCCTCGGAGGCCGTACTCGTTGAACTGCCGGTAGAAACGGAAGCCGTTCGAGCCGGCGAAGCCCAGGAAAATGCCGTCGACGTTGGTCTTGAGCTGGGCGATGTAGGTTCCATAGTCCGGAACCGTCAGCGGGGGAAAGAGCTTCTGGACGATCTTGCCGCCCGCGTCCTCGAACACGCGCTGGAATCCCGCGCACATCTCGTGGCCGTAAGCGATGTCGTCGGCGATCGTCAGCATGCGCTTGTACTTGAGCGTCTTCGCGCAATAGTCGGCGAGCGGCTGCGCGCTCTGCGAGGAAGTCGAAGTGCCGCGCGTAAACCAGGGATTGGGCTTGCGCTGGGTCATGTCCTCGGCCGCTGCGACCGAAAGCGTCAGCAACTGCTGCGATCGGATGTAGTCGTCGGAGGCGAGCGCCGAGGCCGTGTCCAGGGGACCGATCATGATCTGGATCTTGTCGCGCTCGACCAGCTCCTGGAGCTTGGTGCGGGACTGGGCCGGCACGCCACCCGAGTCGCCGACGAAGAGCTCGACCTTGCGGCCGGCCATGGTGGCGTTGTGCTCCTTGAGGTACTGCACTAGCGCGCGCTCCATGTCGATGCCGCCGGAAGCGAGCGGCCCGGTCTTCACCGTCATCAGGCCGAGACGGATGGGTCCGCTCTGCGCGCGCGCGACCGCGGGGAACCCCAGCGCCGAGGCGCTCAAGCCCGCGCCGGCGGCCTGGATGAATCTCCTGCGATTGAATGTCATGGTCCTCCTCCTTTGCTCGGTCCGATCAGTGGGTTGGAGTTTTCGGGGCGTCGGGCTGCTTCAGTGGCTGGGAACGATCGAAAGCGTCGATTTTCATGCATTCGCCGAAAATGCGCATGGCCGTCGGCAGGCCGGCGGTGTCGACATTGAAGAACTTCGCCCCGAAGACCTGGGAAACCAGGCAGATGTCCGCGATCGTCGGCGCATCGCCGTGGCAGAACCTGCCCGTTTCGCTTTCCTTGCCCAGATGCGCTTCGAGCGCCTTCAGCGCCTCGAGCGTCCAGTGCGCGAGCCACTGGTTGCGCGCCGGCTCGTCCTGATGCATTTCGCGCTCGAGGTAGCCGCGAATCCGCGGAACGACCAGCGGATGACCGTCGCTCACGGCGATCTGTGCGAGGCCCCGCACGCGCGCCCGTCCCCGGGGATCTTTGGGCAGCAGCGCGGGCCTGGGATGCGTTTCCTCCAGGTACTCGAGGATCGCCATCGATTGGAACAGCGGCGGCCCGCCGTCGATCACGAGCGCGGGCACCACGCCCTGCGGGTTGATCGCCTTGTATTCCTCGGCGTGCTGCTTTCCCTGCATCAGATTGATCGAGATCTGCTCGACGTCGATTCCTTTCAGCGCGAGAGCGGCGCGCACCCGGTAGGTGGCGAGAGAGCGCCAGAACCCGTAGAGCTTCATCGGCATCGCATGGCTCTCCTTCAGCGTTTCGGCGGGACGGCCGGAACCAGGACGTAGGATTCGCGCCCGGGTCCGGCGTGGATCGTGACCTTGCCGCCGAAGACCGCCGCCGGACGGTCGCGCGGGTCATCATGCAGGAACGGACCGCAGCCGCGCAACTCGTTCTTGAAGTTCGAGAGCCTGGCGCCCGTCGACTTCTGCCATTCGTAGTCCTTTCCCCGCACCGTCAGCGCCAGCCTGTGGCCGGCCGGGACCATGATCGAAGTCGGCCAGATCTCGACGTCCGTCTGCACAACCTCGCCGGGTTTCAGAGGCTGCAGCTCGTCGTGCGTATGGTAGGGCCGGTACTCGGTCGAGAGTCTCGCGTCGAGCTTGCGATGCGAGGCGCGCAGCCAGCCTTGCGCGACCGGCGTGTGGGGATCGATCGCCCCCATGAAAACCACTTCGCGCATGTCCGGGGAGAACACGCGGAAAACCAGGAACAGATCGGCGTCAGTCGTCGACGAGGACACGAACAGCCTCGCGGCAAGCGGCCCCGTGATCTCGGTCTCGTGCTCGAGCGGCGCTGAAAGGAATGTCACCCCGTCGCCGGATGCGTCGTAGATCGTGCTCGCCGCGCTCCCGCAAGGTCCCGGAACAAGGGCGTGGTGGACCGGGTCGAGGTGGTACTTCGTCCAGCGCGTGCGCGCGATCGGCCATTCAGCTTCATGCCGTTCGACGAAGCGGTCGATGTGCCGCACCTGGAGCTGCACGCGCGGCTGCCGGTCCCAGCCATTCTTCTCGCCTTTCAGGTAATACGCGAAGAACCGTTTCTGGAGCCCGATCCCGTAATCGGTATAGAAATGCGTCCAGTGCTCGATTCCGTGCGCCTCGAGCCACTTGTCCTTCGAAGCCGCGCGCACGAAGCCCTCGAAATTGCCGCGCGGGTGCAGGCCCTGCCCTCCCCAGTTCGCGGCTGAAAGAAAGGGCACGGAGATCTTGTCCCAGACCGGAGAACGCCCCTTGTGGTAATCGTCGTCGAGCGGATGCGCGAGGATGTCATCGCCGAAGTCGCAGCGGTTGCGCTGCAATTCGCGATCGCTCAGAGTTTCGTCTCCGCACACGAATTCGCCCGTGACACGGCTGCGCGGACCGCGCTGCCCGAGGCCGTACTGCACCGTCTTCACCTGCATGTCGTACCAGTTGGCCCAGAACGTCGAGAGAATCCCGCCGTGATGCGTCATATCGCGATACCAGTCGGCCGCCCCCTCCCAGATGCACATCGCCGCGAGATGGGGCGGCGCGAGCGAGGCGACGTGCCACTGGTTGATGCCGTAATAGGAGATCCCGTTCAGGCCGACCTTGCCGCTCGCCCAGCGCTGCACCCCCGCCCACTCGATGCAGAGGTAGAAGTCCTTCGTCTCGCGCGGAGAGAAATGGTCGATGTGACCCGGCGAGCGTCCCGCGCCGCGCGAATCGACGCGCACGCAGGCATATCCGTCCGGGACCCATTTCTCGGGATCGACGACTTCCCAGTTCTGGTATTTGTTGGTCGACCCGTGCGCGACGTCGGGGTGCTCGGCGACCATGCGCTGCCACGCGCTCGGATATCCGTCCTGGAACGCGAGGCCTTTGGCGTAGGGGCCGTAGCTGAGAATGACCGGAAATGGCCCTTCCCTCTCCGGACGGTATACATCCGCGCGCAGCACCAGCCCGTCGTCCATCTCGATCGGAACGTCCCAATCGATGCGCATCCCGTCGCGGAGCTCGCTCTTGCGCGAGGCCATGTCGTCCCCGTTATTCCGGCTTCGTTGAGCTGTTATAGTTGTCGGGCTAATTTGACCCCACGCCGCGGCGCGGTGTCAACTGAACGGATCAAGGAGGCAAATTGAAAATCGGCATCGCGGGCACCGGAAGAATGGGAGCGGCGATAGGCGAGCGGCTGATCGGTTTCGGCCACGAGCTCGCGGTCTGGAATCGCACCGCGGACAAGACAAAAGCGCTCGCCGCGGTCGGCGCCAAGGTCGCAGCCACCCCGTCGCAGCTCGCCTCCTCGTCGGAAGCGATCGTCACCATACTCACCGATGCCGCCGCGATCGACGCCGCGTATCGCGGCAAGAGCGGGCTGCTTTCGGCCGACGTCTCCGGCAAGCTCTTCATCGAGATGAGCACGGTGCGCCCCGAGACCGAGCGCGCGCTCGCGGCAGACGTCCGCAGGAAAGGCGCAGCCATGGTCGAATGCCCCGTCGGCGGAACGATCGGACCCGCGCGGGAAGGAAAGCTCTTCGGCTTCGTCGGCGGCGACGCGGCGGATGTCGCGCGCGCCAGGTCTCTGCTCGAGCAGATGTGCCGCCGCATCGAGCACGTCGGACCGGTCGGCACCGGCGCGAGCATGAAGCTCGCGATCAACCTGCCGCTCCTGGTTTTCTGGCAGGCCTTCGGCGAGGCGCTGGCGCTCGTCCGCCCGCTCGGACTGGACGCCGCCCGCCTCGTCGACATCTTCACCGACACCTCAGGCGGCCCCAACGTGCTGAAGAACCGCGGACCGGCACTGGCGGCGGCGATCGAGGGGAAGGCCGTTGGGCCCATCACCGTCGACATCGACGCGATGCGCAAGGACCTGAGAACGATGGTCGAGGAAGCACGATCGCTCGGAACCACCCTCCCGGTCACTTCGAGTGCGCTGCAGTGCTACGACGAAGCTTCGCGCGCGGGCCTGGGCAAAGGCGATATCACCTCGATCCCGGTGCGCTGGATGAAGCAGGGCGATGGCTGAACAGGCGCCTCACTGCACCGGCACCACGCCGTCTAGCTTGGCGAAGCATTCGCGCCGGGCCGTCTCCAGAAAATCCCGGACAAAGGGCAGGCGCGCCACTTCGCCGGTGGTGGCGCCGTACAGGTTGCTCCACAGCCCGCTCTTGCCGATGCGCCGCGCGATCACGTATCCGTAATCCACGTAGTTCTTTATCCCCCAGTTCGGGAGCGCGGCCACGCCTCGGCGGCTGGCGACCAGTTGCAAGATGGCTACCGTCAGTTCCGTGGTGCGGCGCCTGGGATGGATTTTGGCGGGTTTCAACACCCGACGGATCAGGTCGATGCGCTCTTCGGGCACCGGATAAGTGATGAGCGTTTCTTTCGCGAAGTCGCTCGCGGCAAGATGGCGCTTTGCCTTCAGCCGGTGGTCGGTCGGCATTACCGCGAGCACTTCAAAGCGAAACAGCGGGTGGTAGACGATGCCCCGCCGCGGCTTGTTCTCCGATCCGATCACCAGATCGGTCTTGTTGTCGGCGAGCAAGGCGAGCGGGTTGGGATGAAAGCCCGATACCAGATCGAGCTCCACCTCCGGCCAGTGCTTGCGAAAAGCGTCCATGATCGGCATCAGCCAGTCGAAGCAGGTGTGGCATTCGAGGACGATGCGCAGGGTTCCCGCCGGCTTGCCAACGAGTTTCGTCAGATCGCGCTCGGCAGTTCGGACTTCGCCCATCACCGTGCGCGCCAATGTCACCAGCCGCTGACCCGGCTCGGTAAGCTTTACTGACTGCCCGTGGCGCTTCACCATCGCCACGCCGTAATGCGCTTCCAGCGCCTTCAACTGGTGGGAGAGCGCCGACTGGGTCAAATGCACGCGCTCGGCCGCGCGCGACACCGTGCCCGCTTCGGTCAGCGCGAGCAGCGTGCGCAGGTGGCGGATTTCGAGCATGGGGGCAATTCAGCGGCCGGAAATATTATGAATACGGCTCATGATATATTAATAAACTTTCATTGGATTCATAAATGAGTATAGAGCATGATCTTGCACTCGTCAAAGGAGTGGACCGTGACCGTCGCGCACATACTGGGATTCCCGCGCATCGGGGCTGAGCGGGAACTAAAGGCCGCCCTGGAATCGTTCTGGCAGGGTGAGCTCACGGAGTCGGGGCTATTGAAAGTCGGCCGTGATCTGCGCGGCAAACACTGGCAATGGCAACGCAGTGCGGGCCTGGACCTCGTCACGGTAGGCGATTTCGCCTGGTACGACTCGGTGCTGCAGACGACCGCGCACCTGGGGTGCGTGCCCGGACGGTTCGGATTCGATCCCCGCGCCTTGACGCTGCCCGACCACTTCACGCTGGCGCGCGGCGACGCCAACCATCCGGCCATGGAAATGACCAAGTGGTTCGACACCAACTACCATTATCTGGTACCGGAATGGAGCTCGGACACGCGCTTCGACGGCGGCGTGGAGTGGCTGTTCGAGGAGGTCAAGCAGGCCAAGGAACTCGGCCACTCTGTCAAGGTGGCCCTGATCGGGCCGCTCACTCTGTTGCATGCGGGCAAGATCAAGTCCGGCCTTTCTTCGAAGCTCGATCTGCTGCCGCGCATGGTGCCAGCGTACCAGCGCCTGCTCGCCCGTCTCAAGGAACTGGAAGTCGGCTGGGTGCAGATGGACGAGCCGGTATTGGGGCTCGATCTGGAAGAGCGCTGGCTCGCTGCCTTCCGGCCGACCTACGAGGCTCTCGCACCCGCATCGCCGAAGATTCTGCTCGCGACCTACTTCGAGTCGGTGGCGGAGCGCGAAACCCTGCTCAAGTCGCTGCCGGTTTCCGGCGTCCATCTGGACCTCGTGCGCGGGCCGCAGCAGCTTGCGACGTTCCTGAACGGCTACCCGGAGTCGAAAGTGCTGTCGCTCGGGGTCGTCGACGGCCGCAATATCTGGCGAACCGACCTCGACCAGGCTCTGGCCAGCCTCAAACCGGCCCACGAGCAGCTCGGCGAGCGGCTGTGGGTTTCGGCCAGCTGCTCGCTGCTCCACGTTCCGGTCGACCTCGACCGCGAAAAAGCGCTAGCCCCCGAAATCCGCGGCTGGCTGGCGTTCGCCGTGCAAAAGCTCGATGAAATCGCCGCGCTCAAGCGAGGCGTCGAGGGAGAAACCCAGGCGATCGCGCCGGCGCTGACGGCCTCGCGTGAGGCAGGCGCCTCGCGAAAGCGCTCGGAGCGGGTACGCTCCGACGCGGTGCGGCGCCGGCTCGATGCATTGTCCGAACGGGATACGCGCCGCCCGTCGCCCTTTGCCGAGCGCATCCGCAAGCAACGCGCCCGACTGAACCTGCCGTTGCTGCCCACGACGACGATCGGCTCGTTTCCACAAACCCCCGAGATACGAAAAGCGCGCGCGGCGTTCAAGAAGGGCGCGCTCGCGCCCGACGCGTACCTCGAGGCGATGCGCGCGGAAATCCGCCAGGCCGTGGCGCGGCAGGAGGCGCTGGGGCTGGACGTGCTGGTCCACGGCGAAGCCGAGCGCAACGACATGGTCGAGTATTTCGGCGAGCAATTGCAGGGCTTCGCCTTCACCGAAAACGGCTGGGTGCAAAGCTACGGCTCGCGGTGCGTGAAGCCGCCGATCATCTACGGCGACGTCTCGAGGCCCGGGCCAATGACCGTGGAGTGGACGCGGTACGCCCAGAGCCTGACGGAGAAACCGATGAAAGGCATGCTGACCGGCCCGATCACCATGCTGCAGTGGTCGTTCGTGCGCGACGACCAGCCGCGCAGTAAAACCGCCTTTCAGATCGCGCTGGCGCTGCGCGACGAAGTGCTCGACATCGAGCGGGCCGGCATTGCCATCATCCAGATCGACGAACCGGCGCTGCGCGAAGGCCTTCCGCTCAAGAAACGCGGCTGGGCGAGCTACCTCGATTGGGCGGTGCGCGCGTTCAAGCTGGTATCATCCGGCGTGGCCGACGGGACGCAGATCCACACGCACATGTGCTACGCGGAATTCAACGACATCCTGCCCTCGATCGCGGCGCTCGACGCCGACGTGATCACCATCGAGACCTCGCGCTCCGACATGGAGCTGCTCGAGGGCTTCGGGGAGTTCCGCTATCCGAACGAGATCGGCCCGGGCGTATACGATATCCACTCTCCGCGGGTGCCGGACACCGGAGAAATGCTGAAGCTGCTCGAAAAAGCCGAGCGGGTGATTCCGCTCGAGCGCTTGTGGGTCAATCCGGATTGCGGATTGAAGACCCGCGGCTGGCCTGAAACCGAGGCCGCGCTGACGAGGATGGTCGAGGCGGCCCGTCGCGTGCGTGCCCGCGCCCAAAGCCCCCGGTCCGCGCGCGCTTCGGTCTGAGTTCTTGGAGTCGCAGAAAAAACACCCGCGCACGTTCAGCTTCGAGTTTTTTCCGCCGAAGACGCCGGGGGGAATGGAAAAGCTGCGCGCGACCTGGAGGCAGCTCGCGCAGTTGAAACCGCGCTTCTTTTCTTGCACCTACGGCGCGGGCGGCTCCACGCGGGAGCGCACGCTGGAGACCGTCCTTGAAATCCAGGCCGCCGGCCACCGCGCGGCGCCGCATATCTCCTGCATCGGCGCGACGCGCGCCGACGTCGCCGCGACGCTCGAGCTGTACAAGTCGAAACGCATCGATCACATCGTCGCCCTGCGCGGGGACCTGCCTTCGGGCGCCGCGAGCGCGGGAGAGCTTCGCTTCGCGAGCGAGCTGGTGGCTTTCATCCGCGAACGAACCGGCGATCACTTCCACGTCGAAGTCGCCTGCTATCCGGAGTTCCATCCCCAGGCGCGCAGCCCGCACGAGGACCTGCGGAATTTCAAGCGCAAGGTCGACGCCGGCGCGGACGCTGCGATCACGCAGTATTTCTACAACATCGATTCCTATTTGCGCTTCGTCGACGATTGCGAGGCGCTCGGCATCGACCTGCCCATCGTCCCGGGAATCATGCCGATAGGGAATTTCTCGCAGCTGGCTCGCTTCTCGGACGCCTGCGGTGCCGAGATTCCGCGCTGGCTGCGCCTGAAGATGCAGAGTCTCGGCGACGACGTCGCCTCGATTCGAAGCTTGGGCCTGGACGTGGTGACCGACCTGTGCGACCGGCTGCTCTCGGCCGGAGCGCCCGGCCTGCACTTCTACACCATGAACCAGGCGGGGCTCACCTCGACGATCTGGCAGCGGCTGGGAATTTGAGCCAGGCGCGGTTTGATCAGGCGCGCTTCGGCAGGGCCTCCGCGCGCGACGCTTGCCAGCCGAGCCGCTGTGAAACCGCCTCGGCGGCGTCCACCAGCTCGCGCACCCAGCCGAGCAGCGCCTTTCTCGCCATGCGGTGCACCGGGCCGGCGATGCTGATCGCCGCGACGACGTTGCCCGAGTAGATGCGTATCGGCGCCGCAATCGCGCGAAGTCCGATCTCGCTCTCCTCGTCGTCGACCGCGTAATTGCGCGCGCGCACCGTCGCCAGCTCGCGGCGCAAGGCCTTGGGCTCGACGATCGTCCGGGGCGTGCTCGCCGGAAGCCCGAGGGCGATGATGCGCTCGAGCTCGTCCTCGGAAAGGAAGGCGAGCAGCGCCTTGCCGACCGCGGTGGAGTGCACCGGCGCGCGGGTGCCGACTTTCGAGCCCATGCGCAGGGCCTGCTTGCTCTCGTGGGTGATGATGTACAGGATCGAATCGTGATCGAGAATCGCGAGATGCACGGTTTCGCCGGTTTTCTCCATGAGCGCGCGAAGGAAAGGCCGCGCTTCCATGGTGAAGTCCATTTTCCGGCGCACCATCGCCCCCAGCTCGAACAGGGCGAGCCCGAGATGATATTTGCCGTCGCCTGAGTTCTGCTCGAGGATCCCCTGCTCGAGCAGCGTCGAGGCGAGCCGGTGTACGGTGCTCTTCGCCAACCCGAGCCGCTTGGCGAGATCGCTGATGCCGATCTCGTACTCGTCCTCGGAAAACGCCTTGATGAGCCGCAAGGAATTCGCCACCGACGAGAGGCGGGTGCGGGATCTTGCGGAATTGACTTTTCGTTCCATCGCCGTCCTATTTCCCCGTGACGAGCTCGTTCCACTGCTCGAGCCATTTTTCGTCTTCGTCGATCAGGGCGATCGGGTCGAGCATCAAGTAGGGAAACGTCACCCGGTCGCTCGCCACCTTCCGGCTCGAGGGAAACCTCCCCATGGAGTTGAAAAGCTGCTGGCCTTCCGGGGACAGCACGAAATCGGCGAAGAGCAGCGCGGCGTTCGGATGGGGCGCGTTGGCCGCGAGCCCGATCGCCTGCGGCCTGCCGATCACCGGCTCGACCGGCTTCCAGTCGATCGGCTTGTCGCGGCGCTTCATCGAATCGGCGTTGGATGCGTAATTGGTGAGGCTGACGGGCACCTCGCCGGCCACGACCATCTCGGACAGCAGCACGTGCCCCTTGCGCACGTCGGGCTTCATCGCGACCAGGCCGCGAAAGAAATCGAGGGCGCGCTTCTCGCCCCAGTGCTTGGCGAGCCCGGCGAGCCACTCCTGATCGGTCGCTTCGAGCCCGATCCGCCCTCTCCACTTGGGGTCGAGGAAGCCCTCGTAGGTCGCCGGAAGCTCCTCGCGGCGCACCTTCGCCGTATTGAACGCCACCACGAAGAAGTCGACGCGGTCCGAGACCCACATGCGGTGCGCGGGCACGCCCCACGAGGGAATGTCGGCGATGTGGGGGCTGAAAAAAGGCGCGGTCACGCGTTCGCGCGCGAGCGCCTCCAGCTCCGGGCCGTTGGTCTCGACGACATCCACGACATGACGGCGCGCCTTGGCTTCGTTCAAGGCGCGCCTCACCACCTGGTCGCTGAGCGAGCGCCACAGCTGGACCTTGACGCCGTATTTCTTCTCGAACGCCTGGGTGAGCGGCACCGATTCCGAGGTCGCGAGCGAGGTGTACATGACGAGCGTCCCCTCCTGCCGGGCCCGCTCGGCAAGGCGCTGCGCGCGGTCTGCGCCTTGGTAGAGGTAGACCGATTGATTTTTCTCCGGGGATTGCGCGCTCGCGAACGAAACGCACGCGGTGCCCAGGACAAGCGCTTGAAACAGGATGGTCGGGCCCTTCGACCGCATCGATTTCCTCCTCCTCCTCGCGCCTGCCGCGATTCCGCGGGTCGCTCGCGCGCGATTGACGCTCGCGGGGATTATATGGTCGAATGAGAGCGCTTTGCAAAAGAACGGAACTGTGTTCCGTATATCAGAACATCGAGAGCGAGATCATGCCGCACGAAAAAGACCAAACCCACTGGCACGAGCCGACCGGCACGCGCAAGGCCGGATTCGGCGAGTTCAAGAAACAGCCCACCCCCTACGACGCCTTCATGGCGTCCGAGGGCATCCCGGTGTTCCGCGGCATCGGCATACGCAAAGTGCAGGACCTGCCGCTCGCGCCCTGGAAGCGCACCGGCGGCCGCGGCCACTATATCCAGCTTCACGGCACCGAGACCAAGTGGGGCTGCTATGTCGTGGAGATCCCTCCCGCGGGCGCGCTCAACCCCGAGAAGCACATGTACGAGGAGATCTTTCTCGTCGTCGAGGGTCGCGGCACGACCGAAGTCTGGCAGGAGGGCGACGCGAAGAGACACGTCTTCGAGTGGCAGAAGGGTTCGATGTTCTCGATCCCGATGAACGCCTGGCACCGCCTGGTGAACGCCACCTCCGGCGGCGCGCTGCTGCTCGCGGGCACCACGGCGCCGAACGTGCTCAACATGATCAACAACGTGGACGCGGTGTTCAACAATCCGTTCGTGTTCCGCGAGCGCTTCAACGGCGCGGACGATTTCTTCAAGCCGAAGGACGATATCGAGCCCGACCCGGTGCGAGGCCTCGCGATGCGGCGCACGAACTTCATTCCGGACATCGTCGACTGCGATCTTCCTCTGGACAACCGGCGCTCCCCCGGATGGCGGCGCGTCGAGCCGTTCATGACCGACAACTGCTTCTACTTCTGGATCGGCCAGCACGAGAACGGCCGCTACTCGAAGGGACACGCGCACACCTCGGCCGCGGTGCTCATCTGCGTCAAGGGCAAGGGCTACACCTATACCTGGCCCGAGCGGCTGGGCGTCACGCCGTGGAAGGACGGCCACATGGACGAAGTGAAGCGCGTCGACTACGAACCGGTCGGGATGGTGAGCGCCGCGCCCGGCGGCGCGCGCTGGTACCACCAGCACTTCAGCGTATCGAAAGACCCTTTCCGCCTCACCGCCTGGTTCGGCCCGCACAACCCGGGCCGCGATCCCGGAGCGCCGGGGGAAAAACACACCGATTACACCGCGATCGACATTCCCGACGGCGGAACCTCCATTCCGTACTGGATGGAGGACCCGTTCATCCGCAAGGAATACGGGGAAACGCTCGCGAAGAGCAGCGTGCCGAACCGGATGGATCCGGGCTGGTACGTTCCGCCGGCAAGGAAGTAGCCCCGCCCTTCCCATGAGCGAGGAAGGCGGGCGGGTCTTCTTCACCAACGTCAGGCGCAGCCTCGAGATCGAGGACGAGATCCGCCTCACGAGCGTCGGCGTCGACATCGGCTCCTCCACCTCGCACCTCGTGTTCTCGCGCCTCGTGCTCGAGCGGCTCGACAACCGCTACGTCGTGTCCGAGCGCAGAGTCATTCACGAATCCGAGGTCCTTCTCACTCCGTATGCCGGCGACGCGACCATCGACGCTCTAGCGCTCGGGCGCTTCATCGACCGGCAATACGAGCTCGCCGGAGTCGATCCCGACGCAATCGACACGGGCGCCCTCATCCTCACGGGCGTCGCCGTCCGGCGCAGCAACGCCCGGGCGATCGGCGAACTGTTCGCCTCGCAGGCGGGAAAATTCGTTTCGGTAAGCGCGGGCGATGCGCTCGAAGCCACCCTCGCCGCGTTCGGCTCGGGTGCCTGCGCGCGCTCGATCCGCGAATCCGCCCGCGTCATGAACATCGATATCGGCGGCGGGACCTCCAAGATCGCCGTGTGCGAGGCCGGCGAAATCGCCGACCTGACCGCGGTCGACGTCGGGGCCCGCATCGTCTCCTTCGACGCCGAAGGGCGCGTGACGCGCATCGAGGAAGCCGGCCGGCGTTTCGCCGCCGAGGTCGGGCTCCTCCTCGAAATGGGCGGGAAGCCCGATGCGAACCGCTTGAACACGATGGTCGAGCGCATGGCCGACCGTTTGTTCGAGACCATCAGCGAGCCCGCTCTCGACGCCGGCACGGCAGCCCTGCTGCGGCTCGACCCCCTGCGCAGCGGGCGCAAGCCGGACGTGGTCAGCTTCTCGGGCGGTATTTCGGAGTACATCTACGGGCGCGAGGACCGGGCCTTCGGCGATCTTGGCCCGGCGTTCGCCGCCGCGATCCTCGCCCGAATCAAGACCTGGGGACCGCGCATCGAGCCTTCCGACGAAGGGATCCGCGCCACCGTGATCGGCGCCTCGCAGTACACGATCCAGGTGAGCGGCAGCACCATCTTCGTCGCGCCGCAAAGTGTGCTCCCTGTGAAGAACGTGCCGGTCGTCACGCCGAATTTACCGCTCGACGCCGAGACTCTCGCCGTGGAAAGAATATCCGAATCGGTCGGAGCTGCGCTGCGCCGTCTCGATCTCGACGGCGGGGAGCAAGCGGTTGCGCTCTGCTACCGCTGGAAGGGCTCGGCGACGTATGAGCGGCTGGATGCCTTCTGCCGGGGAATCGTCGCCGGCCTCGCGAGCGCGCTCGGGCGCGGCCTTCCGCTCATCCTGGTCGGGGACGGCGACGTCGGCGGATTGATCGGGATCCACTGCCGAGAGGAAACCGGGCTTTCCAACCCGATCGTGTCGATCGACGGGATCGTCCTCAAAGAATTCGACTTCATCGACATCGGGGCGCTGCTCGAGACTTCCGGCGCCGTGCCGGTGGTGATCAAGTCGCTGGTGTTCCCCGGCTCCGCCGCCCTCGGGCGCGCGAAGGCGGGTGCGGCGGCCTAGCCATCAACGCGGAGGCGCGGCTGACCGTAGAATGGCATGGTCAGACTTGAGCGGCGACACGCCTCGACCGCGAATTACGGAGGGTTGCATGACTGATCTTTCCGACCGCACCGAGCTGGTTTTTTCCGGGTACTGGCGCGTGTTGCCCAAGGACGCCGATCCGGTCGAAACCCGCGAATGGCTGCAAGCGTTCGATGCGGTACTGGAGACAGAAGGCGCGGAGCGCGCACATTTCCTTCTGCGCCGGTTGCTCGATCATGCCCGTGCGCGGCGCGTTCCGCTGCCGCCCTTTCTCAGTACGCCGTATTGCAACACCGTCTCGCTTGCCGATCAGCCCCAGTTCCCCGGCAATCTTGAGGTTGAGGCAAGGCTCGGCGCGCTGGTGCGCTGGAACGCGCTCGCCATGGTGGTGCGCGCCAATCGCGAGCACCCGGAACTTGGCGGGCACCTGGCGACCTATGCTTCATCCGCCGACCTGTTCGAAGTGGGGTACAACCATTTTTTCCGCGCTGGCCCGAACGGCGATGCGGTGTATTTCCAGCCGCATTCCGCGCCGGGCGTCTATGCGCGCGCTTTTCTGGAAGGACGGCTTGCCGAGGAAAATCTGGCGAATTACCGGCGCGAAACTGCAGGCAAGGGACTGTCGTCCTACTGTCACCCATGGCTGATGCCGGGTTTCTGGCAGTTCCCGACGGGTTCGATGGGGCTCGGCGCGCTGAACGCGATCTACCAGGCGCGCTTCATGCGCTACCTCGCCGATCGCGGCATTCTGCAAACGGCCGCGCGCAAGGTATGGTGCTTCGTGGGCGACGGCGAGATGGACGAGCCGGAGTCCATCGCCGGGCTTTCGCTCGCGGCGCGCGAAGGTCTCGACAATCTCATCTTCGTCGTCAATTGCAATCTGCAGCGGCTGGATGGGCCGGTGCGCGGCAACGGTTCGATCGTCCAGGAGCTGGAGGGGTTGTACGCGGGCGTCGGCTGGAACGTCGTCAAGGTGCTGTGGGGCTCGGACTGGGACCCACTGTTCGCGCGCGATACCGAAGGCGTCATCCTCAAACGACTGCACGAAACCGTCGATGGCGAGTTTCAGACCTACGCCGCTACCGACGGCCGCTTCAATCGCGAGCATTTTTTCAACAAGTATCCCGAGCTGCAAGCGATCGTGGCGCATCTGTCGGACGAAGACATCGACCGGCTCAGGCGCGGTGGTCACGACCCGGTGAAGATCTACGCCGGCTATCTCGCGGCCGCGTCGCACAGGGGCCAGCCGACCGTGATTCTCGCGCAGACCAAGAAGGGCTACGGCATGGGTCACGAGGGGCAAGGCAAGATGGGCGCCCATCAGCAGAAAAAGCTGGAGGACGACGCACTGCTGGCTTTCCGCGATCGCTTCGCCCTGCCGCTTTCCGACGCGGACGTAGGCGCGCTGCGCCTGTACAAACCGGGCGAGGACACTCCCGAGATGAAATACCTGCACGCGCGCCGCATTGCGCTCGGCGGCTACCTGCCTTCACGCGAAGCAAGGACGCGGAACCTGCCCGTTCCGGCGCTATCCGAATTCAGCAAGCTGCTCGCGGGCACCGGCGAACGCGAGCAATCGACCACCATGGTGTTCGTGCAGATGCTCTCGCAGCTTCTGCGCGACAAATCCATCGGAAAGCATGTCGTGCCCATAGTCGCCGACGAGGCGCGCACTTTCGGTATGCAATCGCTGTTTCGCCAGGTGGCGATCTATTCTCCCTTCGGCCAGCTTTACGAACCCGAAGACAGGGACGAACTGCTCTACTACAAGGAAGCGAAGGACGGGCAGATTCTGGAAGAAGGCATTAGCGAGGCCGGCGCGATCTCGTCCTGGCTAGCCGCCGCGACCAGCTACAGCGCGCACGGCGTGTCGATGCTGCCGTTCTATATCTTCTACTCCTGCTTCGGTTTCCAGCGAGTCGGCGACCTGATCTGGGCCGCGGGCGATTCGCGCGCGCGCGGTTTTCTGCTCGGCGCCACGGCCGGGCGCACCACGCTCTCCGGCGAGGGTTTGCAGCACGAGGATGGGTCGAGCCATCTGCTGTTTTCCACCGTGCCCAATTGCGTGGCCTGGGATCCATGCTTCGGCTATGAGTTGATCGCCATCGTGCAGGACGGCATGCGGCGCATGCTCGAAGCGCGGGAAGATGTCTTTTACTACATCACCGTGATGAACGAAAACTACGCGCATCCGCCGATGCCGGAGGATGCGAGGGATGGCATCCTCAAGGGCATGTACAAATTGCGCGCCGCGAACGCTCAAAAGAAAAACGCGGTGCAACTGCTCGGCGCGGGGACAATACTGCGAGAGGTGCTGGCGGCGGCGGAAATGCTGGAGAAGGACTGGGGGGTCGCCGCCGACGTATGGAGCGTCACCAGCTTCACCGAACTGCGCCGCAACGGCCTGGGCGCCGAGCGCTGGAACCGTCTGCATCCGGAGGCCGAGCCGAGGAAATCCTGGGTCGAGCGCTGCCTTGCGAACACGAGCGGCCCCATCGTCGCCGCGACCGACTACATGCGTACGGTTCCAGACCTCATCCGCACGTGGACGCCTCGCCGCTACGTCACGCTTGGAACCGACGGCTACGGCCGCAGCGACACGCGCGCGGCGCTACGCAGCTTCTTCGAGGTCGATCGCCATCACGTGACGGTCGCCGCGCTCAAGGCGCTCGCCGATGAAGGCGGCGTCGAGCGCGCGGTCGTGGCCAAGGCTATCGCGAGCTACGGCCTTGGAACGGAAAACCCGAATCCGTGGGATTGTTAGCGCGGAATTATTGCATCCGATTAGAAACGCGGTTGTAGCATTCCTGTACGGATCCACGACGGACGTTCTGGGACTTCCTGGGACGGGTCTTGGCGGAGAGGGCGGGATTCGAACCCGCGTTAGGCTATTAACCTAAACACGCTTTCCAGGCGTGCGACTTAAACCACTCATCCACCTCTCCGTTATTCGTTCACCCTCCCGCTTGCCCCTCACCCTACCCTCTTTCCCGCAGGGGAGAGGGAATTTTTTCGTCAGGTGGACTGCTTGAGCTGTTCCAGGATCGCGGGATTCTCCAGGGTCGAGACGTCCTGCTTGATCTCCTCGCCCTTGGCGATGGAGCGCAGCAGCCTCCGCATGATTTTCCCGGAGCGCGTCTTGGGAAGGTTGTCGCCGAAGCGGATGTCCTTCGGCTTGGCGATCGCGCCGATTTCCTTGCCGACCCAGTCGCGCAGCTCCTGCGCGACCTTCTTCGCCTCGTCGCCCGATGGCCGCGGGCCTTTCAGAACGACGAATGCACACACCGCTTCGCCCGTCATTTCATCCGGCCGCCCCACCACCGCGGCCTCCGCGACGAGCTTGACGTTCGCCACCAGCGCCGACTCGATCTCCATCGTGCCGAGCCGGTGCCCCGACACGTTCAGCACGTCGTCTATGCGGCCCATGATGCGGAAGTATCCGTCCTTGTCGCGGCTCGCGCCGTCGCCCGCGAGGTAATACTTGCCCTTGAAGTCTTCGGGGAAGTAGCTCTTCTTGAAGCGCTCCGGATCGCCCCAGATGGTGCGGATGATTCCCGGCCACGGGCGCTTGATGACGAGGATTCCGCCCTTGCCCTTGTCGACGTCGCGGCCCGTCTCGTCCACGATCGCCGCCATGATTCCGGGCAGCGGCATGGTGCAGGAGCCCGGCTTCAATGCATGCACGCCGGGAAGCGGCGTGATCAGATGGCTGCTCGTTTCGGTCTGCCACCACGTGTCGACGATCGGGCAGCGCTGGTCGCCGACGGTGTTGTAGTACCACATCCACGCCTCGGGATTGATCGGCTCGCCGACCGTACCGAGGATGCGCAGCGATTTCAGGTTGTATTTCTTCGGAAGCTCGCCTCCCGCCTTGATGAGCGTGCGTATCGCGGTGGGCGCGGTGTAGAACACCGTCACCTTGTGGTCCTGGATCATTTTCCAGAAGCGCCCGGCGTCCGGCCACACCGGGACGCCTTCGAACATCACTTCGGTCGCGCCGACCGCGAGCGGGCCGTAGGTGCAGTAGCTATGCCCGGTCACCCAGCCGACGTCCGCGGTACACCAGAATACGTCCGTGGGCTTGTAGTCGAACACCCACTTCATGGTGATGACCGTCATCAGCAGGTAGCCGCCGGTCGAGTGCTGCACACCCTTCGGCTTGCCGGTCGAGCCCGATGTATACAGGATGAAGAGCGGGTGCTCGGCGTTCACCCAGGTCGGCTCGCAGGTTTCGGCCTGGCCCCTGATCACGTCGTGCCACCACTTGTCGCGCGGCGCCTGAAAGGCGACCGGAGTCCCGGTGCGCTTGTACACGACCACGTTCTTCACGCCTTCGCAGCCGCCCAGAGCGAACGCCTCGTCCACCGCGGGCTTGAGCGGGATTTCCTTGCCGCCGCGCATCTGCCCGTCGGCGGTGATCACCGCCACCGCCCCTGCGTCGATGATGCGCTCCTGCAGGCTCTTCGCCGAGAAACCTCCGAACACCACCGAATGCGTCGCGCCGATCCGGGCGCAGGCCTGCATCGCCGTCACCACCTCGATCGACATCGGCATGTAAATGATGACGCGTTCGCCTTTTTTGATCCCGAGTGTCTTCAGCGCATTCGCAAACTGGCAGACCTTGTGGTAGAGCTGTCTGTAGCTGATCTTCGTGACCTTGCCGTCGTCCGCTTCGAAGATGATGGCGGTCTTGTCGCCCTGCATCTTCAGGTGCCGGTCGAGGCAGTTGTAAGACGCATTCAGCTCGCCGTCGTGGAACCATTTGAAGAAGGGCGCGTTCGATTCATCGAGCACTCGCGTGAACGGCTTGTGCCAGAGCACGTGCTCCCTGCCGAGCCGGCCCCAGAAGCCTTCGAAATCGCGACTCGCCTCGTCGCACAGGGCCTGATAGGCCGCTGCGCCGGACACGTTGGCCTGCTTGACGAACTCGGGGGACGGCGGAAACAGCCTGTCCTCCTGGAGTACGGACTCGATCGTTGCGTCGGCCATCTGCAAATCCCCCCTGTGGAAGTGCTGATATTACCGGCCCCGGAGCGGCCTTCGCAACCCGGCGCAAACGCCGGAAAAAAAAAGACCCGCAGGAGGTCGATTTCCTGCGGGCCCGAGCCGTCCGCCTGGGAGGGAGGAGGAGTTGAGGCGGACGGTGATCCTTCAATAGATTCGGTTAGGGAATGACTTTGTGCACTTCGTTCGAGTAAGCGCTTTCGTCGCCCCGCGAATCGTAGGCGGTGACTGCAAAGTAGTACGTGGCGCCGGTGCTCAGGCCGGTGACCTTATAGGTGGTCGTGCCATTTCCTACGGGTAGTCCCTGGCCAGGGGATTGAAGGTATGTTCCAGCGAAGGTGCCGTAGTACACCCGGTACCCCTGTAGATTCTCGTCTGTCACCGCATCCCACGCCAAGGTGGCGGTGCCCCCCGTGGTACTGGTGGCATCAGTGGCAATGCCGGAGGAGCCTCCGCAAGCAAACAACAAGCCGGCAGTTGCCAATAGCAGCAGGGCGCCTAAACAGCGTCGGGCGGAACTCCCGCAAGCCACCCCGACGGGGCGGTGTGGATGTTCGATGTTGTATCCTCCGTCCCTTCGGACCTTGCGTCAGTTCGCGACCGTGTCCTTGGATTTCTTCCCGACTTTGCGAGTTTGCGTTTTTGCGTGCGCGCGCGGCGAGCCCTTGAAGTCCACAGCCATCGGGCTGCCGACATCCGGCCTGACTTTCCCGCTCACACGAGTTGGTGCACGGTCGGCGCCGGATTCACGGTCGGGTTCGGGCCTCCCGCCGCCGTTGATCGCGCCGTACGATCCCGTCGATTCCGTCTGCGCGGGCGCTTGCGCACGCAACATGAGGCCATCATTCATACCGAGGTTGAGTCCTTGTGCAAAACCTCCGGCGCCGAGCAGCGGGGTCAAGGCAACCACTGTGTATTTCAGACTGCGCATCTCGGTTCTCCGTTTTCCAGGCGGTCGCAGCGCACGTGCAACACTCGTGCCATCAGGATTTGTTCACGTCGCATCAGACAATTAGCGCTTTGGTGGACGCAAACGTGCATCGAGAAATGTCGCCGTGGGACGACGCAGCCATGCAGCGAATTGACTAGTGGATTGATTTCGCAGCCCTTGGACCTGTCTCAACGCCGCGACATCTCTAGGCGGGCGAAAAGCGGCTATGGGTATACTGGTCCTCTGCCGCATCGTTGCAGGCCGGGATTCGTCATGACCGTCATCACACAGGAAGACTTGGTCCAGAGCGTCGCCGACGCGCTGCAGTACATCAGCACCTACCATCCGCGCGACTACATCCAGCACCTCGCGCGCGCCTACGAGCGCGAGCAGTCGCCGGCAGCGAAAGACGCCATCGCGCAGATCCTCAGCAACTCGCGCATGTGCGCCGAAGGCCGCCGGCCGGTCTGCCAGGACACGGGCATCGTCAACGTATTCTTGAAGATCGGCATCGACGTACGCCTGGAGGGTTTCAAGGGCTCGGTCGCGGACGCCGTGAATGAAGGCGTGCGCCGCGCCTACCTGCATCCGGACAACAAGCTGCGCGCGTCCATCGTCGAGGATCCGGTTTTCGGCCGCAGGAACACGAAGGACAACACCCCGGCGGTGATCCACATGGAGATCGTTCCGGGGAATACCGTCGCGGTGGACGTGGCCGCGAAAGGCGCAGGTTCCGAGAACAAGTCGAAATTCGCGATGCTGAACCCCTCGGACTCTATCGTCGATTGGGTGCTCGAGACCGTGCCCACGATGGGAGCGGGCTGGTGCCCGCCGGGGATGCTCGGGATCGGCATCGGCGGCACGGCCGAGAAAGCCATGATGATGGCCAAGGAGTCGCTGATGGAACCGATCGACATGCACGAGCTACTCGCGCGCGGGGCGCGCGACCGGCACGAGGAGCTGCGCGTGGAGCTCTACGACAAAGTCAATCGGCTCGGCATCGGAGCGCAAGGCTTAGGCGGCCTCTCCACGGTGCTCGACGTCAAGATCAGGACGTACCCGACGCATGCGGGGTCGCAACCGATTGCGATGATCCCGAACTGCGCCGCGACCCGGCATCTACACTTCGCGCTCGACGGCTCCGGGCCAGCGGAGTTCGAGGCGCCGAGCCTGGAGGACTGGCCGAACGTGACCTGGACTCCCGCCGCGCAGTCCAGGCGCGTAAACCTCGACACGCTCACGCGCGCGGAAGTCGTTAGGTGGAAGCCCGGCGAAACGCTCCTCCTGTCGGGGAAAATGCTCACCGGCCGCGACGCCGCGCACAAGCGCATCGCCGACATGCTCGCCAACGGTGAAAAACTCCCGGTGGACTTCAGCAATCGCGTGATCTACTACGTCGGCCCGGTCGATCCGGTGCGCGACGAGGTCGTCGGCCCGGCGGGCCCCACGACGGCGACGCGCATGGACAAGTTCACCGAGACGATGCTCGGGCAAACCGGTCTCCTCGCCATGATCGGCAAGGGCGAACGCGGCCCCGCGGCGCTCGAGGCGATCCGCAGGCACAAGGCCGCCTCGCTGATCGCCGTGGGCGGTGCCGCCTATCTCGTCGCCAAGGCGATCCGAAAATCCAGAGTGCTCGCCTTCGGCGATCTCGGCATGGAAGCGATCTACGAGTTCGAGGTGAAAGACATGCCGGTCACCGTCGCCGTCGATGCGAAGGGCACCTCCGTGCACCAGACCGGGCCGGCGGAATGGGAGAAACGCATCAGGGATTTCAAGACCCCGGTCGCACTCGCGTAGGATCCAAAGCGCTTTGACGGCAGACGGCTCAGTTGCCCGAGGTTGGAGTGTCCATCATGCGCTGCAACGCGATGAACTCCCCGTCCTGCCCCGGAAGGAAGGGACTGGTCCTCAAGCTCCCGCGCGCCTGCACCGCCAGAGGAGACGGATCGTCGTTGAGGGCGAGCGCGGCTTGACGCAGTTTCGCACGCAGCGGTTCGGAAACCGACCGGTGCGCGATCAGCGCGAATCCCGGGCCCTCGAGCGTCTGTCCCAGGATGCGATACTCCAACGGCTTCTCGGCGGCGATCTTCCGCCCCAGGCGGTCGCGCATGACCGCGACGTCCACCACCCCGTTGTCGAGAGCGAGCAGCATGCCTTCCGCGGAGTCGAGATGGCGGCGCGCCTCGGGCTTCAGGACGATCTTCTCCTGGCCCAGAGTGGCGAGGGCGAGGATCGCGAGCAGCAGCTTCGGGGAAGGCATCGCCACGCGCGTATTCGGAGTCACGTCCCGCACCGTCTGCAGCTTGCTGCCCGCCTTGACGAGGAAGACGCCGCTTATTTTTTCCCGCTCCATGGCGAGCGTGACGAAATCGGCTTTCTTGATGGCCTCGGCCGCGAAGACCGGCGGACCGAAGAAGAGCTTGTAGCTCTTCCCGTCCTCGATCATCCGCCGTATCGCGGCGCCGGGAACCTTCACCGGAACCAGCATGATCACGGCGCCGCTCTTCGCCTGCAGGTATTGAGCGAGCGGCATGTAGCGATCGAGTATCTCGAAGGATTCGGCGGCGTCCAGGCCGGGAAACACCCCCAGAGTCAGGCGCTCGGCTTGCGCCGAGGCTCCGCCCGCGGCGAAGAGGGCCAGGGCCCCGGCCCCGATGACACCAGCAAACTTCGGCATTGGATCTCCCGTTTTTTTTTGGAAGCGGCGCAAACCTCGCGAAGAACGCGAGCCCGATCAACGATATGCCTCGCGGGCGCATGCCGTCCATCGGGGAAACCCGACACCTCCTGTCAGGAAAGCGCGATTCGAGCGCTCACCGGGGCTCATTCGTGCGCGGAACGTGACAATGTGCCCCGGACGGCGGGTCGCGCGGGCGCGCTTGCCGTTTCACTTCGCCGGCCCCATCATTCCCCAGGAATTTCCTCCATGGCAAAAATCCTCGGCGGCATCGGCACCTCGCACGTCCCCACCATCGGCGGCGCCTACGACCGCAACATGCAGAACGACCCGGACTGGACTCCGCTGTTCCGGGGCTATGAGCCGGTCAAAACCTGGCTCGAGCACAAGAAGCCGGACGTGCTCGTGTTCTTCTACAACGATCACGCGACCACGTTTTTCTTCGATCACTACCCGACTTTCGCGCTGGGCGTGGGCGTCGAGTACGCGATCGCGGACGAGGGCCTGGGACCGCGCGCCGTTCCGCCCTTGAAAGGCCACGCCGGCCTCGCGCGCCACATGGCCGACGCGCTGGTGAACGACGAGTTCGACCTCTCCGTCTTCCAGGACCTGCCGATCGACCACGGCGTGCACTCGCCGCTCACCATGTTCTGGCCGCCCTCGCCCGACTGGCCCGGGAAGATCGTGCCGATCGAGATCAACGTGCTCCAGCACCCGATCCCGACGCCCGCGCGCTGCTGGAAGCTCGGGCAGGCGGTGCGCCGCGCTGTGCTCTCCTACCCCGAGGACCTGAAAGTGGTCATCGTCGGCACCGGGGGCCTGTCGCACCAGATGAACGGGGAGCGCGCCGGCTTCAACAACGAGAAATGGGACCAGAAATTCCTCGATCTGATCGCGCGCGACCCGAAGAAACTCGTGGCGATGCGCCACGCGGATTACATCCGGCTGGGCGGCACCGAAGGGGCGGAGGAAATCATGTGGCTCGCCATGCGCGGCGCGCTCTCGCCGCGCGCGAAGAAGATTCACCAGAACTACTACCTGCCGATGACCACCGCGATGGCGGTGGCGCTGTTCGAGGAGCCCGTGCGGAAAGGGCGCGCGTCGAGAAAAGCGAGTGCGCGCAACCCCGCATAGATGTCAACCTGAGCGAAGCGAAGGATCTGCTTTGAACCCGCAACTCAAAGGAGTGGAAAAACTCGAAGGTACCTACCTCTTCGACCTCGCCGCCAGCGCCAAGGCGCTGCGGCTGAACCGTTTCCTCCACGGTTTCACAGTGCCCATCAACCGCGCGCTCTTCAAGGGAGACCCCGAAGCGGCGTTCGACAAGGCCGGCCTCAGCGCCGAAGAACGCCGCATGGTGCGCGAGCTCGACTGGGCCGCACTCATGCGCTACGGCGCGAGCTTCTTCTGCCTCGAGAAGTTGGGGCGCGTCAAAGGCGTATCCAATCCGGAAATGGTCGCGGGCTTTCGCGGAGAATCGCTGAAAGAATTCCTCAAGACCCGAAACGTTCCCGGGGCCCGCTAGACTCGCGGCGCGAGGCCCTCGCGGGGTTTCACACTCTGAGAAATCAGACACTTCACTATCCGCGCGCAATCTATCACGACTCGTTATCCATAGCCCACAACACACAGGCATGATTTGGCGGCGCATTTCCGAGAAGCGTAGACTGACACGCCAGATTAGATGGCTTTTCGGAAGATGATTGAACGTTAGGCGCTTATGACAGAAGTCATTGCGTGGTCTTTGTTCTTAGTCGTTCTCGCGGCATTGGTGCCGGCGTCTCGCTTTGTTGAGCGGGTGACCGGCCGCAAGGCAATCCGTTCTGGCCCTGGTGCGTTTGTGTATTACGCAGTGCTGGGGAGCGGTAGTGCCATTTCTATGCTCGTCATCGGGGAGATACTCCATCCATCCATCTGGGCTGCGGGCGCTTTAGGGGGTGTATGCGCCGGAATTTGGTCCTTGGTGGCTCAGGCGGCGCGCGGTGAAAAACGCACCTAACAGCGCGCCCCACCGCGACGGGCGAGAAGCGTCGCACTTCGGCTATCCACTTTCCGCGCCCGCGCGTGGGCGCGAACGTTGGGTGTCGCATGAGTAAGCGGTTTCGCATGGACGGCGAGGGAAACTGTCCCGCGTGTGGCACGAATTTCCCGTACATGATGATCCACAACGGATTTAATGACTCCGCCTTCGCATATTGCGACACCTGCGGTGGGGTTGCCCTTCTCGATGTTTATGGTGCGCCGAAAGGCATCTCTTTGACGTTTGGTCCGATTTCCGAGGAAGTGGAAACTCATCTGGCTGCGTGTCCATGTGGCGGGCGCTTTCGATCTGCGGCCGCTCCGCGATGCCCGGCTTGTCACGCAGTACTAGACGCGAAAGCGGTTACATCATTCTTAGAAGCCAATGCTCTAGGAGCAAAGAAAGGCTGGAAATGGCAGCGATCTTGGAACGGTATCTACTGTGTTGTGGTGGTAAAGCCACCGGTGGAGAACCCGTGGCTTACAGCGTAGGCGTACAGGCGACACCCAACCACACGTTGGAATACGGACGCTCGCAAGCGTCGCTTCGCTCCCTTGCTCGCGCCGTTCAACGCGAACGTTAGGCATCACGCGAGCATTTCGTGAGTGGTCGCGATGTCTGCCGATTCATATCACAAATCAGAGATTGAATATTGCGCGTGCTGCGCCTCAGCACACCGGGATGCTTTTAGGAGACGACCATGTCTAGTGAACCGATCCGCGATCCCGTCACGGATCATCTGCTTACACCGCAGAACACGGCCTTTATTGTCATCGATTACCAGCCGGTGCAAGTGAACTCCATCGCATCGATGGAACGGCAGCGCTTAGTCAGCAATATCATCCGCGCCTCGAAGGCGGCCGTGCTCTACGGATTGCCGATCGTGCACTCCACCGTTAACGTTCAGACCGGCATCAACAAGCCGCCGATCGCGCCATTGCGCAAGGTGCTCGACAAAGTCCCCATCTACGACCGCACGTCAATCAACGCGTGGGAAGACGTCGAGTTCCGCAAAGCCGTCGAAGCGACCGGCCGTAGGAAGCTGATCATGGCCGCGCTGTGGACCGAAGCTTGCCTTGCTTTCCCCGCGCTCGACGCGCTGAGGGAAGGCTACGAGGTTTACGTGGTCGTCGACGCAGTCGGCGGCACGTCGGCCACGGCGCACGAAATGGCCCTGCGCCGCGTCGAGCAGGCCGGCGGCAAGATGATCAGCGTCACGCAACTGTTCTGCGAGTTGCAGCGCGACTGGCGGCGCAAGGAGACCGTGCCGGGCTTCATGACGCTATTCTTCGATATGGGCGGCAGCGCGGGCGTCGCGGCGGCAGAGGATTGACCGGAGTTGGCCATTTTGTCTGATGCCTAACCCATCATTCCGGTAGACGCGCAGTGTGCTGCGCGCCGCTGAACGGAAACGTTAGACCGTACGCAGAAATGGCGACAGTACTCATGCAAATCAAAGTGAAGCCCAAGGCGCGTGCCTCCTCCCTAATGCAGGCGCCGGATGGCACTTGGCTCGCGAAGCTAAAATCACCTCCCGTGGACGGCAAGGCTAATGAGGAACTCGTTGCTCTGATGGCCGAGCACTTCCGGTGTCGGAAGGCTGCCGTCTCCATTAAGTCTGGAGCGTCTGGGCGCATGAAGCTGGTCAAGGTCGAAGCATCGTGAGTCAGGGCTATACTTGTTGTGGTAGCCTTGACTCTTGGCATCCTCGTCCTCCATCGGCGCATTGATCGCCACATTCAGTCGTTGAAGGGGCTATGACTATGGACATCATCGTCGCTGCCTTAAGGGTTATCGTCGCGCTCGTCTTTGTCGGCATAGCCATCCACGCTGCCCGTTGATACGAGGGGGTGCGGCTAACCGCGCGTTCGAGAACGGACGCTCGCAAGCGTCCCTGCGCTCCCTTGCTCGCGCCACTCAACCCGAACCTCAGCCAGATGGCCAGGCACGCAATCCTCGCTCATTCAGTCGCCTTCGTCGCCGCTTGCCTAGTCGCTTCTTGCACGACGCAAGAAACAATACCGGAGGCCGAGGAGCCGCCGCTGACGCTCGTGAAGTGGGACGACCTGCCCCTCGAGCTGAAGAAGATGTCGGTGCCGCCCTATTCCGCCATATCCTACTGCGCGGTGCACGCCAGCGCGCAAGGTTCGGACGCGGACGCGGTAAAAGCGGATCTGGCCGAGTGCTTGAGCGCCGACCTGCTGGCAACGCCCGGCACCTTCGTCGTCTGCCACCTTGCCGCCAATAATCTGCAAGGAAAGGCGTATGCTGAACGACGCAGAAAGTGCCTCATTCAAAGCGGGGCGAAACCCGGCTGAAACTTAGGAGCCTGTCATGCGGAAAATCCCCCTCATCCTGCTCGGGGCGCTGCTCGCTGCGTTCGCGGTGGGTGCGCCGCTTCCCTACGATGAATCGGCCGACGCCAAGGCGGCCGTTCAACAGGCGCTCGCCGCCGCAAAGGAGAGTCGCATCCCTGTTTTCCTCATCTTTGGCGCGAACTGGTGCGAAGACTGTCGCGCGCTCGATCTCGCCATCAAGAGTGGCAAGAATGCCGAGCTGCTTGCCCGGCATTTCAAGGTAGTCAAGGTCGACATCGGGAACTTCGACCGCAACCTCGACCTCGTCGCCGCTTACGGCAATCCCATCCAGAAGGGGATTCCCGCGGCCGTGGTTCTCTCTCCAAACAACGAGGTGCTCTACGCCACCCGTGCCGGCGAGCTCGCCGATGCTCGGCGCATGAGCGAAAGCGGCATCTACGACTTCTTGAGGAAGGTCACGCAAACGGCGAAGGCGAAGCAGTAGCTAGCGCGCTCGCGCTCCGCGCCAGCCCTGGGGAATCGAGGACAGCAGCTTCTTCGTGTAGGGGTGCTGCGGATTGCGATAGATGTCGTCCGAATTGGCGACCTCGACGACCTTGCCTTCGTTCATGACCATCACCTGATCGGCCATGTATTTGACCACGGCAAGGTCGTGCGAGATGAAGATGTAGCTCATGTGGTGCTCGTCCTGCAGGTCCTGCAGCAGATTCAGGACCTGCGCCTGGATCGAGACATCGAGCGCCGATACCGCCTCGTCGCAGATGAGGACGTCCGGCTTCATGGTGAGGCAGCGGGCGATCGCGATCCGCTGTCTCTGGCCCCCGGAGAATTCATGCGGATACTTGAAGAACGAAACCTCGGGGAGCCCCACTTCTTCCAGCAATCTGTAGACCGTGTCGCGGCGCTCGCTCTCGCTAGCCCCGATGCCGTGCACCTGCAGGGGCTCCATGAGAAGCTGGCCGATCGTGAAACGCGGGTTGAGCGAGGCGTAGGGATTCTGGAAGACGATCTGGATCCGGCGCTTGTACGGCATCAATTCTTTCTGCGGGATGGACAGCAGGTCCTTGCCGTCGAACAAGGCCTCGCCGCTCGATTCCCCTCGCAGGCGCAGCAAGGTCAGCGCGACCGTCGTCTTGCCCGAGCCCGATTCACCGACTATGCCCAGGGTTTTTCCTCGGGCCAGCTTGAAAGAAACATCGTTGACCGCCTTGAATTCCCTCCTTCCGAACAAGCCCTCGCGCGAATAGAAACTCTTGCCCAGGCGGCGCACCTCGAGAATGATCTCTTCGTCGCCGCGCAGCCCGCGACTGCGTTCCTCAAGAGCTCCCCCGGCGACCGGTCCGGGCTTCATGAAATCGTCGATCACGGGCAGCCTCCTGGGACGACGCTCAAGCTGCGGCCGGCAAAGCAGCAGCGCCCGCGTGTAGGGGTCCCGCGGCGCCTCGAATATCTGCTCGACGCTCCCCTGTTCCTTGATCTCGCCCTCGCGCATCACCACCACGTAGTCGGCGATCTCACCCACCAGGGCGAGATCGTGGGTGATGAACAGCACCGACATGCGAAGACGTTTCTGGAGCGCGGCGATCAGCTCCAGGATCTGCTTCTGGATGGTCACGTCGAGCGCGGTCGTCGGCTCGTCCGCGATCAGCAGCTTCGGCTCGCACGCGATCGCTGTCGCGATCATGGCGCGCTGCTGTTGGCCGCCGGAGAGCTGGAACGGATAGGCCTCGATCTTCGTCTCGGGCTCGGGCATCCCGACCTCGCGCAGGAGCTCGAGCGCGCGCACCCGCGCCTGCCTGCCCGTCATGCCGAGATGCCTGGTCAGGACCTCGGTGAGCTGGAAGCCGATCGTGAACACGGGGTTCAAGGAGCTCATCGGCTCCTGGAAGATCATCGAGATATCCGCGCCCCGCAGTTTCTGCAATTCCCGGGGCGCGAGGGCGAGAAGATTGCGACCGCCGTACAGGATCCGGCTGCCCGAAGGCACCGTCGAGTTCTCCTTGGGGAGCAGGCCCAGGATCGCCAGCGCCGTCACCGACTTGCCGCTGCCGGATTCGCCGACCAGCGCGACGGTGCTGTTCACCGGTATGTCGAAGCTGATGCCCTTGACCGCCTGCGTAACGGTCGTCCTGTCGAGGCGAAAATCCACCTTCAGGTCGCGGATGCCGATCAGAACGTCGGCGCTGTTCACTGAGGTCATTTGAGCTTCGGGTCGAGCGCATCGCGCAGGGCATCGGTGAACAGGCTGAATCCGGTGACGAGCAGCGCCATGGCAAGCGTCGCCGCGGCGAGCTGCCACCAGTATCCGAGGATCAGCTCGCTCTGGGCTTCGTTGAGCATGCTGCCCCACGAAACCGTGTCCACGCCGACGCCGAAACCGAGAAAGCTCAGCACCACCTCCGATTTGATGAAGAGAACGACGTGCAGGGACAGCTGCACCAATATGACGTGGCTCACGTTCGGGAGGATGTGCACGAACATGCGCCGCGCATGCGAGGCTCCGATCGCGTCGGCCGCCTGAATGTATTCGCGCACCTTGTGCTTCAAGTATTCGGCGCGGACAAGGCGAAAGATCCCGGTCCAGCCGGTGAGCCCGAGGATCAGGATCACGGTGAGCGTCCCCTTCTGGTTCAGCACCGCGGCGATCGCGAGAATCAGCAGCAGGTAGGGGATCGAGGTGAAGACGCTGTAGAACCAGTTGAAGAAATCGTCGATCCAACCTCCGTAGTAGCCGGCCAGCGCGCCGAAGACGGTGGCGAGAAACGCGGCGAGAAGCGCGGCGACCAGCCCCACGAACATCGACGTCTCCGTTCCCTTGATCGTTTTTTTGAGGACGTCGCGGCCCCATCGGTCTCCGCCGAAGACGAGCGTGGGCGCCTGGGCATCCGCGGCCGCCGCGGCGCCGGATGCAGCCCTGATCTCGGCGAGCACCCCAGCCAGCGGATCCACGATCTCGATCTCCCCTGGGTCGGCCGAAGGCCGGATCCCTGGGGACTCCGCCGCGACCGGCGCCGTGGGACCACTGTCGCTGATCGCCGGCCCGACGAAAGTCGGCGGCGCGAAGTTGACGCCGACTTCCTTCGACCAATCGGCTGCGATGAGGTGCAGGCCCGATGCCACCATGAGACCGAAGAAAAATACCACTATCAGGAACGATGCGAGCCCCACGCGGTCGCGGCAGAAGCGGCGCCAGGCGAGCGTCCATAGCCCGGGGGACTCGGCGCGTTGCACGCCGATGGCGAGCGCCGCGGCCTGCGTCATTTGAGCTGCACCCGCGGATCGACCACCCGGTACAGCAGATCGGCGATTAGGTTGATGATCATCGTGGCGATCGCGACGTAGATGGTCACCGCCTTGATCACCGGAAAGTCGCTTCGCTCAACGGCCAGGATCACCTCGCGGCCGACGCCGGGAATCGAGAAGAAGCGCTCGATCAGAAAAGCGCCCGCGAGCAGCCCCGGCAGCTGGATCATCACGTTGGTGATGATCGGAATGGAGGCATTGCGCAGCACGTGCACCCACATCACGCGAGTCTCGCTCATGCCCTTCGCCCGCGCGGTGCGAACGTAGTCCTGATTGATCTCGTCGAGAAAGAAGCTGCGGTAAAGGCGCGTATCGGGGGCGAGCGAAACGATCACCCCGACGATGATCGGCAGCAGGCTGAACCTGAAGAGATTCTCGGCAAAACCGCTGCCCCAGCCCTGGACCGGGAACCAGCCGAGCTGGTACGCGAGCACGTACTGGAACACGATGATGTAGACGAGGATGCTGATCGACTGGCCGATCGTGCAGCCGATCATCACCATGCGGTCGGTCAGGGATCCGCGCACGTAAGCGACCAGCATTGCCGCGGCGATGGCAAGCAAGGTGTCGATCACCAAGAGCGGCACGAGCACCGTCAGCGAAGGGCCGAGCCGGGTGGCGAAGATCGCCGATACTTTCTCGTTGGTCGACCAGCTCTCGCCGAAATCGCCGGTCACGATCTGCTGGATGAAGATCCATAGCTGGATGTAAGCCGGCCGATCGATGCCCAGCTGGCGGCGGATGTTTTCGATCTGCTCCGGGTTGGAGATTTTCCCGGCGAGCAAATACGCCGGATCGCCGCCGAACCAGGTGAACAGGAAAAAGACCAGCAGCACGACCCCGAGCAGGGTCGGAATGGTTTGCCACAGGCGGCGGGTGACGTACGCGAGCATGGGGGCCCCTTTAGCCGCCTCGTTGTCCCGTGATTTCCTCGAAGAACGCCTTAGGCGAAGGATCGCGACCGAGGAACTCGCGCACCATCTCGCCGGCGGGCCTTTGCCCTCCCCTTGCGAGGATCAGCTCGCGGAAGCGTCTTCCGACCGCAGGATTCATAAGGTTCTTTCCGTACACCGACAGCATGTCCAACGCCAGCACTTCCGACCACATGTAGCCGTAGTACCCGGCGCCGTAGCCGCCGACGATGTGCTCGAAGGTTCCCGGAAACTGCGTGCCGGAGACGTGTCCGGCGGGCGTCTCGCTTTCCATGCGGATCCACTCTTGCATCGGATCGACCTCGCCTTCGCCGAAAAGCGCCATGTCGTACGCAGCATAGAGGTGCTGCCGCCCGTACTGGATGCCGCGGCCGAAGGCATGTGCGGCGCGCAGGCGCTTGACCAGCGCGTCATCGACCTCCGGACAGCCGTTGCAATGCCTGCGGATCAGCCGCAACGATTCCTCCTTGCGCCCCCACTCTTCGTACATTTGGGAGGGCGCTTCGACGAAATCGCGCTCGACATTGGTGCCGCCGTGGCTGGCGTAGCGCGTCCTCGAGAGCACTCCGTGCAGGATATGGCCGAACTCGTGCAGCAGCGTTTCCAGCTCGCGGTGGTTGAGGCCCTTGCTGTCGAAGTTGGCGACCAGCACGCTGATCGGCGTGCGCGCGGCGAGGAGGCTCGCGCTGCGGACCCCGAAGGCCGCGGCGTGGCTGTATTTGCCCTCGCGCGGAAACAGGTCGAGGTAGATCCCGCTCAGGAATTTGCCGGTCCTGGCGTCGATCACGTCGTAGTAGCGGACCGAAGGATGCCACAGCGCCGATTTCGCCGGAACGAACCTGACCCCGTACATCTCGCCGGAAACCGCGAACACCCATGCGACTGTCGCGTCGGTCGGGAAATAGGCCCGCAGGGCCTCCTGATCGACGTTGTAGCGGGCCCTCTTGAGCTGCTCTTGATAGTAGGGAACGTCCCAGCGGTTGAGCGTCACCTCCTGGAGGTTCTTGCCCAGGCGTTCGGCCTTGAGCGCGCGCAGCTCCTCGATTTCCCTGCGCTCGATTTCGCGCACCTTGCCTTTGACTTCGTCGAGAAAGCGGTGAACCGTCTCGGGGTTCCGCACCATGCGCCGGCGCGTCGCGAAATGCGCGTAGCTCGGCAACCCGTACAGGCCCGCGATCTCCCGGCGCAGGCGGGTGGCCTCGCGGAGCAGTTCGAGGTTGGCGGGCGTGCCACGGTTGCTGAAGGCGATGTGATAGCGGCGGCGCGCCTCCTCGTTCTCCGCGTTGCTCATGAAAGGCTCGTACTCGGGGTACTCGAATCCCAGCAGAAAATTTCCCTTGTCGTCGCGCCGCGCGCGCTCGAGGTAGGGGGCCGGCAGGCCTTTCGTTTCTTCGGCGGAGAAAGCGAGCCGCGTCTTGTTGTCCCGGATATTGCGCGCGAACGCTTGGCGAACCTCCTCCAGCCGCTGCACGATCGCCTTCATGCGCGCGCGCTTCTCCGCGGGCAAGGCCACTCCCGTGTCCTCGAACGCCTCGACTACGTCCTGCCTGAGCTTGCGGTCGATATCGTCGGTGGGCGCGGCGCGCTGGATTCGCGCGTAGATCGCTTCGTTCTGGAGCAGCTCGATGCTGAACTCGCTGATCTTGAGCAGGCAGGCCTCGCCCGCCGCGCGGGTCGCGGCATCGGGTGACATGTTGGTGAGCACCTCGACCGGCCCCTGGGTGTCCTCGACCAGGATCTGCAGGCGATCCCAGGCGCGCAATACGCGCCCCGCCGCCTGGGAGAGAGGCAGCTTTTCCAGGCCTGCGACCTGGTTCCGCGCATTCGACAGCGCCCGGGCGCACGCTCCCTCGATGTCCCGCGCGCTCCATATTGGAATCCGCGGATGCGACGCCGTCCAGCCAGTCGAGGCGAATGCGCCGCAGAGCACGACGAAAAGGAGCAGGCGTGTGGCCATCACTTGCCGACGCTCGAATCGAGGTCGATATACATCCATTCCTCATGCAGGGCCGGATGCTTCTTGAAGCCGATCACCCGCGGCTGCATCAGCATGTTGCGATAGCGGCTGTCGCCCATGATCCAGACCGTATCCGCCTCCATCCGTCGCGCCATCGCCCGATAGAGCTTGTTTCGTTCGGGACCGTCGGGCACCGTCTTGGATTTCTGGTAGAGCTTGTCGAACTCCGGCGACTTGTAACACGCTCTGTTGCTCTGATGGGAATTCGGACCGTAGAGCAGTTGCATGAAGTTGTCGCCATCCGGGTAATCGGCGATCCAGGCTGACCCATGCATCATCAGGCGGCAGCGCTCCTCCAGCTTGAGCAGGTCGGCGAAGCGGTCCTTGTGAATTTCCAGGCGGATCCCGATCGAATCGAGCGAGCGCCTCATCAGCTCGTCGAACTGGCGGTCGCGCTCGGTCGGAGTGGAGGAATAACGGATGACGAGAGGCTTGCGGTCGGGCAAGGTCCGATAGCCGTCCGCCCCCCTCCCGTAGCCGAACTTGTCGAGCAAGGCATTGGCGGTCCTGGGATCGTACGGGATGCCGAACTTGTAGCTCGGATCATGGCCAGCGACGCCGGGCGGGACCGGATTCTCGGCGCGGACCGCCTGTCCCTTGCGAATGATCTTGATCTGGTCGCCGATCTTGTACGCCATCGCGATGGCGCGGCGCAGGGCGATCTTCTCCAGGCTGTATCCGCCGACCGGATTCGGCTGATCGCCGATTTTTTCCTGCATGTTGAAATAAGTGTAGGTGATTTCAGGATCGACGGTGCGGTCGAGCTTGATTCCGCGCTTGACGAACGCAGGCCTCAGCTTGCCGTCTGCGGTCATGAAAGTCGGCGCGATGTCCCACAACTGGTACTCCATATCGGTCTCGCCCTTTTCAAACGCGAGCCACCGGCTCTGCGTTTCCTCCATGATGCTGATTTCGACGTTGCCGATCGCCGGCAGCCTCTTGCCCTGCATCTGCGCCGCGATCTCGCGGTCGACCGGATCGTCGCCCGGCTGGAAATCCCAGATTTTTTCGCGATAGTCGGGGTTCGCCTCCAGAACGATCTTCGAGGAGCGCGTGTAGTGCTTCAGCCGGTAGGGCCCGGAACCGACGGGATGGGCGTTGGTGTCCTCGCCGTAGAACTCGATCACTTCCCGCGCCACCGCGCCGCTGAGATCGAACGCGAGAATGTGCGAGAGGCCATAGTCGATTTCCTTGAGATGAATTCGCAGGGTATACCGATCCGGGACCTCGAGTCCCGCCACCTTCGCTTCGTAATCGAAGCGGCCCGCCTTCCTCGCCCGGGCGCCGGCCTCGTCGAGGCCGACGATCTTTCCCTCGAACAGGAACGCGTACGGCGAGCGGTTCCTGGGATCGAAAAACCGCTTGATCGAATAGGCGTAGTCCTCCGCCGTGAGCTCCCGCCTCTTGCCTTTGAACGCCGGATCGGGGGTGAAATAGATGCCCTTCTTGATCCTGAACGTGTAGGTTTTGCCGTTGTCCGTGATCTGCGGCAGCGATTCGGCCGCGAGGGGTACGAGCTTCGCGGGACGCGCCAGATAGTCGTAGGTCAGCAGCCTGTCGTATACGGCTTCGATGACCATGCCCGAGTAGTAGTCCGATGTCCGGGTCGGATCGAAGCCGGTTTCGGCGACCTGGAAGGTGACGCGGAGCGTCTTGCTCATGTCCGCGGCGTAGGAGACGGCGGACAGGGCCAGCGCCGGGAGCACCAGCGCCGCTCCGAACCCAATCGATCCGTTCGTAGCCAAGGGGAAAGCCCGCAAAGGAATGGGCCGTAATCTAGCACCTCTCATTTGGGCAGGCTACGGTTTCGATGTCGGGCTCCATGATTTGAATCGAGCCGAATCCGCTACAATCCCGCGAAGTCGAACCAAAAAGGCGGAAACACGATGGGGTTCCTCGCGGGCAAGCGCGTGCTGATCACCGGCCTGCTCTCCAATCGCTCGATCGCCTACGGGGTCGCCAAGACCGCCCGGCGCGAGGGCGCGGAGCTCGCGTTCACCTACCAGAACGAGCGCTTCAAGGAGCGCGTCACGGAGATGGCCGCGGAGTTCGGAAGCACCCTGGTCTTCCCCTGTGACGTCGCGAGCGACGCCGAGATCGCTGCGCTCTTCTTAGAACTCGGCAAGACATGGAACGCGCTCGATGGACTGGTGCACGCGATCGCCTTTGCGCCGCGCGAGGCGATCACCGGCGATTTCCTCGAAGGCTTGTCGCGGGAGGCGTTCCGGATTGCGCACGACGTGAGCAGCTATAGTTTTCCGGCGCTCGCCAAGGCCGCGCTGCCGCTCATGCAGGGAAGAAGCGGAGCGTTGGTAACCCTCACCTACCTCGGAGCCGATCGGGTCGTCCCGGGCTACAACACCATGGGGCTCGCCAAGGCGAGCCTCGAGGCCGGCGTGCGCTATCTCGCCGCAAGCCTCGGACCAAAAGGTATTCGCGTCAACGCCGTCTCGGCCGGCCCGATCAAGACTCTCGCGGCGAGCGGGATAGCGGGATTCAGCAAGATCCTCAGGTACGTCGAGGAGAATTCTCCGCTGCAGCGAAACGTCACGACAGCTGACGTGGGCAATGTAGCGGCGTTTCTGCTGTCCGATCTGGCGGCCGGGGTGACCGGCGAGACCATCTACGTGGACGGCGGATTCAATACGGTTGTGGGCGCCATACCCGCTTCCGGAGCGTCCGAGTAGCTTTCCTACTGGGTCTTTTTTTCCAGAACCGCCTTGTTGATCTCGACGTTCGCGTCCGCCCGCAGGCCGTCGAGGAAGGACCTGAATTCCTGCGTCCCGCCCACGCGCCCCAGCTCGCTCTGGACGCTGCGCTGTCGCGTCTCGTCCGGCTGAACGTCCACGACGCGGCTGACGCGGTAGATCACGTAGCCGTTGTTCGATTCCATGCCGGCGTACAGCGGCAGCTTGGACGCGTCCGAGCCGAAGATCTTCGAGAGGGCTTCGGGACCCAGATCTTGCGGCTCGTCCCGGCTCACGAGCTTGGTCGCGCCGAAGCGCACCGCGGAAGCGTCGCCCTTGTTCAACTGGTCGAGGCGCTCGGCGCCCTGCCTTCTCGCGAGCGCGAGGGCCTCCTGCTGCGCGAGCCGCTTGGCTATGTCGCCTTTTACTTCATCGAACGGACGCTGGCTGGCCGGCTTGTGATCGAGCACGCGCGCCGACACCAGAACGCTCGGGCCCGTCTCGACCGCCTCGGTGTTGCGCCTGTTCTTGATCGAATCGTCGGCGAAGAGCGCCGCGAGCAGCCGGGCGTTGTTCAGCGCCGCCACGGGTGCGGATTGCCGGGTCACACCTTGAGCGCGCTGCACGGTCAGCTTGAACCTCTCCGCGGCCGGCCCCAGAGATTCGGGCTGCTCGTAGACCAGGTTGCTGAACGCCTCCGCGGCTTCGGCGAAGCGCCTGCCGGCCCGCTCCTTCTTCAGCTCGCGCTCGATTTCCGGCCGGGCGGCCTCGAGGCTCCTCATTTTCCCCGCTTTGATGCCCGTGACCTTGATGATGTGGAAGCCGAAATCCGACTCGACGAGGTCGCTGATCTGATTCGGCTTGAGCTTGAACGCCGCATCCTCGAAGGGGCGCACCATCATCCCGCGCGAGAAGAAGCCGAGGTCGCCGCCCTGGGACGCCGAGCCCGGATCGCCGGAATTTTTCTTCGCGAGCTCCGCGAAGCTGCCCGGCGATTTGCGCAATTGCGCGAGGATCTGCGCGGCGCGCTCCCGTGCGCTCGCCTTTTCAGCGTCGCCCGCGTCCCTCTTCACGGCGATCAAGATATGGCTCGCACGGCGCTGCTCCGGCTCGCCGTACTTGGAAATGTTCGACTCGTAATACGCCTTGATCTCGTCCGCGCCGACCTGCTCCGAGGCAAGCAGAGCGTCGGTGCTCAGCACGAGGTATTCGACAGCCACCTCCTCGGGCACCTGGAAGCGAGCCGGATTGCCGTCGTAGAACGCGCGGATCGCGTCTGGCGTGATTTTGGACTGCGCGAGCTGCGCGTCGGCCTGGACTCGATACTCGGCGATCTCGCGCTGCTGTGCGCGCAGTTGCGCAAACTGGCGGGAGACCGCCTTCGATGCGAGCCCTGAGTCCGACAGCGCGCCGGTGAGCTGCTGCATCAGGAGATCGCGACGCAAGGCCGAGTCGAACGCCTCCGAGCTCATTCTCTCGTTTCGAAGCGCCGCGTCGTAGCGATCCCTGGAGAATTTCCCGTCCACCTGGAAGGCGGGGATGGACATCGTCGTCTCGACGAGCATCTCGTCGGAAACGGTGAGATGATTCCGCGCCGCGTACTGCATCATGAGGCGCTGCGAGATCATGCCCTCGAGCAGCTCGAGGCGGAGCGCGGGCGAATCGAAGATCGCCGGGTCGTAGTTCCCCTTGAGCATTCCGCGCACGCGGTCCTGCTGCTGTCGCAGCGCTTCGCTGAATTCCTGCTCGGTGATCTTCTGCCCGCCCACGCTCGCGACTTCGCCCGCGCCCGCCGTCTCGCGCTGGGTCCACTGTATCCCCCAGAACGCGAACGGCGGCACGATCATCAGCGCGAGCACGAACTGCAGGAGACGCTTGTGCTTGCTGACGAAATCGAACATGGTCTCTCGACGAAGAAAGCGAATCGCTGGAATCGTGGCGGAGCGGACGGGACTCGAACCCGCGACCCCCGGCGTGACAGGCCGGTATTCTAACCAACTGAACTACCGCTCCGCGTTTACTCTCCCGCGGGTTGAATGGTGGGTGCTGACGGGATCGAACCGCCGACATTCGCCTTGTAAGGGCGACGCTCTACCCGCTGAGCTAAGCACCCCTTCACAGGCATGCCGATGCGATCTTCCGAACGCCGGGCCGAGATCCCGGAAGGGCCGCTAGTTTACTGCATCCTTGAGGGCTTTTCCAGGACGGAATTTCGGAACTCTTGCCGCCTTGATGTTGATTTCCATGCCGGTTTGCGGATTGCGCCCGGTGCGCGCCGCGCGCCGGCCGACGTAGAACGTTCCGAAACCGACCAAAGTGACCATGCTGCCCTTCTTCATCGCGGTCTTGATCGCGGTGACGGCAGCGTCGAGCGAGCGTCCCGCGGCCGCCTTCGAGATGTCGGCGGATCTGGCTATGTGATCGATGATTTCCAACTTATTCATAGGGTCCCCTTGTGTTCGGTTGGTCATATAGCGGCCGCAGCCCCCTCCCGGTAAGGCCATGACCGTGGACTGGGCAAAGACCAGTCCCTGGCGCCGCCTCCCAACGCGAAGCGCCACGTGCAAGAATCCGTTCTTTGCTTATTCAGATCGACTTGGAGAGCGCAGTGAACGCTGCGCGCTCGGTTTGCAATTTATAACAATTGCAAAAGCACCGTGTCAAGCGTTCGCGGCTGCCGCGTCGAAATTTTTTTCGACGGCAAGACGCGCGCCAGCTTTTTTCAGGCCGACGCGTATGAGGAGTCTTTGGGAAATTCCGGCGGACGAGCGCGCGGCGCGATTCGCTCCGCGTTGCACCAATCTAGTGAGTGACCACCGTCGAGGAAGTCTTGTCGTCGGCGGCAGGCGGAATCGGCGGGGCGTCCGACGCGGGCTTGCGCGGTTCCGGCTGGCGCTCGAGAGCGAGCTCGAGCACCTGGTCCATCCATTTCACCGGAAGAATTTCCAGTCGATTCTTGATGTTGTCCGGGATTTCCGCCAGATCCTTCACGTTCTCGTCCGGGATGAGA
>Ga0209238_1000039_pt1 | contig 42702 bp, 44 predicted proteins | sample GraSoi013_1_20cm_FD_185823 | JGI IMG/M metagenome (GOLD analysis project Ga0209238, IMG submission 185823) | Grasslands soil microbial communities from the Angelo Coastal Reserve, California, USA - Sample 10_02_2013_1_20cm (SPAdes) (version 2) | ecosystem: Environmental > Terrestrial > Soil >...
CTCGGAGCCAATCGCGCCACCGGCGCCCGGTCTGTTGTCGATCACCACCGGCTGCCCTACGACTTCCGAAAGTTTCTGCCCGATGGCGCGGGTGATGATATCGGTCGGCCCGCTCGCCGGAAAGGGCACCACAAAGTGAATTGGCCTGGAAGGATAAGCTTGCGCGAACGTGTATCCGGACAGAAGTGCCACCAACGTGGCAAAGCAGAAAGAGCGTAGGTCCACTTGACCCCTCAACCAGTCAAGCTGCGTCCGGTTGCTTCGAGGGCTGAGCGAGGACGAACGCGTCGAGCTTCATGCACGCCTCGTGTATCCGCATCACGGTCGGATAAGGCTTGACGTCGCACTTGTAAAGTGTCGCGTTGAACACCTGCGGCACGAGGCAGCAATCGGCCATGGTGACCTGGTCGCGGAAGCAGTATTTCCCGTGCTTTCGCTCCTGCGCGAGAAACGCTTCCATCATCCCGAAGCCCTCGGCGATCCAGTGCCGGTACCACGCGTTCACGCCCTCCTCGTCGAGCTTGTACGTCTTGCTGATGTATTTGCGCGTGCGCAGGTTGTTGAGCGGATGGATCTCGCAGGCGATGATCTGCGAAAAGGCGCGCACATACGCGCGGTCGAGCGGAGCCGCCGGCAATAACTTCGGCCCGGGGTGAACCTCATCGAGGTACTCGATGATCGCGAGCGACTGGGTCAGGAGGCGACCGCCGTCCTCGAGCGCGGGGACCAGGCCTTGTGCGTTGACCGATTTGTAGCCCGCTTCCAGGTGCTCCCCCTTGGGCAGGCTCACCCCCGCGTGCTCGTACCTCAGGCCCTTGTGGTTGAGCGCGATGCGCACGCGAAACGACGCCGAGGAGCGAAAGAAAGTGTAGAGCCTCATGGACTTCTCGCGACTGCGGCAGGTTAGCCGAATCTGAGCTTCATCGCCAGCACCGTCCCCGCGAGCACGAGCGTGAGGCCGTTGCACACGACGATCGGGACCGCGCCGAGCATGAGGCCGTAGACGAACCACAGCGCCACGCCCGCGGTGAAGATCAGATACATGGGCAGGGAGAGGTCACGCGCCGAGCGCGTTTTCCAGATGCGCCACGCCTGGGGGATGAAGGCGATCGTCGACAGCGTGCCGGCGAGCACGCCGATCAGGTCGGCGTTCATGCTTTTCCTTTCTTTCTCTCTTCCTCGCGCTGCCGCAGCACCCGCCGTTGCACTTTTCCGGTGGTGGTCATCGGCAGGCTGTCCATGAACTCGATCTCCTTGGGATATTCGTAGGGCGCGAGCTTGCCGCGCACGTGCTGCTGCAACTCCGCCTCCAGCGCCGCCGAGGCCTCGTAGCCCGGCGCGAGGACGATGAAGGCCTTCACGATATGCGTGCGCTCGCGATCGGGGCTGCCCACCACGGCACAGTTCGCGACCGCGGGATGCTTCACCAGGCAGTTCTCGATCTCCGAGGGGCCGATGCGGTAGCCCGCGCTCTTGAACATGTCGTCGATGCGCCCTTGGTACCAGAAATCGCCGTCCTCATCGCGCTTCGCGAGATCCCCGGTGCGGCACCATTTGCCGGTGTATTTCGCTTGGGTCGCCTCAGGATTCTTCCAGTATTCGAGAAAGAAGACCGGATCGTCCTCGTCCCAGGCCGCCACTTCCCCAATCTGACCGATCGGGACTTCGTCGCCCGTTTCGTCGATGCAGGCCACGCGGTGTCCCGGATAGGGCCGACCGATCGACCCGGGCTTGGCCGGCCACAGGGACTGCGAATTGCCGACGATGTAGTTGATCTCGGTCTGGCCGAACATCTCGTTGACGGTGACCCCGAGCGCCTCGCGGCTCCATTCGAATACCGTTTCACCCACCGACTCGCCGGCGCTCATGATGGAGCGCAGCGAAAGCTCATAACGCTTCTTCGGCTGCGGCACCGTCTTCATCATCATTTTGAGCGCGGTCGGAAAGAGGAAGCTGTTGCGCACGCCGTACTTTTGCATCAGCCAGAACGACTTCTCGGGATCGAAGCGACCGCGGTAGCCGAGCAGCGGCGTGCCGTGGTACAGCGACGGCAGCAGCGCGTCCATCAGGCCTCCGGTCCAGGCCCAGTCGGCCGGCGACCAGAACAGGTCGCCCGTCTGCGGATAGAGATCGTGCGAATGCCCGAACCCGGGAAGATTCCCCAGGAGAACGCGCTGCGGCATGAGCGCCCCCTTGGGCGGACCCGTGGTGCCGCTGGTGTAGACGAGCAGCGCCGGATCGCCCGCCGCCGTAGCGACCGGTGCGAAATGCGGCGAAGCCTTCTCCAGAAGCTTCTCCCACGACTGAACCCGGGATTCCCGCGCTCCGGCGACGCCGACCACGTGCTCGAGGAGCGGCAGCCTGTCGCGAATCGGGGCGAGACCGGGGAGCGATGCGGGATCGACGAGCGCGGCGACGGCTTCGCTGTCCTGCAGGCGATACTCGAGGGCATCCGGCCCGAACAGCACCGAAAGGGGCATCGCCACCACGCCCATCTGGTAGCAGGCGATATGCGCGATCGCCGTTTCCGGGCGCTGCGGCAGAATGATCCCGACCCGATCGCCGCGCACAACGCCGAGGCCGGCGAGCGCATTCGACAGGCGGTTCGCCTGCTGCTGCAGATCCCAGAAGGTGACTGCGAGCGCCGACCCGGCCTCGTCCTCCCAATACAGGGCCAAGCGGGAGCGCTCGGATGAATGCCGGCCGCAGCAGGCCGCGCCGATGTTGAATCGAGCCGGCACCTCCCATTTGAAACTATCGTAGACCTCGCGATAGCGGTCCTGCATTCCGGACGCAACTACTGGAGTTGCCTGAGCCGCTGTTCGACGAAGGCGAGAAGATCGGGAGCGAGGTTCCCGGCCGATTTGGCGCGCGTGAAGGCCTCCAGGGCATCTTTGCGCCGCTCGACGGCCTGGAACGAGATCCCCAGACCCAGCCACCAGACGCCCGCCGACGGAGCCAGGCCCAACGCCGTCTGATACTGCTCGATCGCCTCCTGGTGACGATCGAGCCGCTGGTAGAGCGCCGCCGCAAACGCGTGAAAGTCCGGGTTGCGGTCCGCCGGTGCGGCGTGCCGTTGCAGCACGATGAGCGCCGTGGGGATATCTTTGCTTTCGACCATGATGCGCGCGAGGAGCATGGCGAAGCCGGTGTTCCTGGCGTTGAGCGCGAGGCCCTCCTGGAGGGAAGCGGCTGCTTCGTCCACTCGTTTGGTCTCGAGCAGTAGCGCGACCAGGGTCTGACGCGCGGGTTCGTGTCCCGGATCGATTTCCAGGGCGCGGCGGAAACCGTCCATGCCTTCGGCGATCCGGCCCTGGTTCACGAGGCTGACCGCGCGGCGGAATTCGCTTTCCGCCCGGTTGCGCGAGGAGGTATTCGAGCGCCGGTCGATCTTGCCCTGCGCGGTGGCCGGGTCGCCGGCAAAGGCCGGTTGCGCCGCGGCGGCCTTCGCGCCAACGGGAGGCCTCGATCCGGATCGGGACGGCGGGGCTCTCGAGCTTCGCCGTGGAATCGGGGTCGTCAACTCGGTCGCCAGCCGCAGCATGTCGACGTTCACTTTGTCCGTGCGCTGCGGCGGAGTCGCCTGCGCGGATGCCGGAGCGGCGGCGGGAATCGATGCGGCCGGCGGCGGCGCGGCCTGCGGGGCGGGCGCTTCGCGCGCGGGAGCGGGATCGGAACGCGGCGATGCGACCGCGGCGGGCGCCGCGGTCCTCGCGCGCGCGGACTCGAAGGCGAGGTCGGTGACTATCGGGTGCGGCGGCGTCAGCTGCCAGACGAGCCACGCGACCCAGCCCACGGCAAAGAGCATCGCCATCGCCATGGTTCGCCAGAAGAAATCCGAGGCGAGCATGCGCTCGGACACCGGACGCATGTGCCGCGACAGACCGCCCGCGGGCGCCGTGCTTGCCCCCTGGGCCGCGTGGCGCCTGTCGAGATCCCGCAGCATCTTGTTGATGAGGCTCATCGCAGGATCATCCAGCCGATGCTGGAAAACGCTGCGCAGGCGAGGGCAAGCCACAGCCAGGCGCGCGACAGGGCGAACGAGGCCGGCGTGTCGGCGGCCGCCGCACGCGCGTGTTGCGCGGTCACTCTTCGCGAGCCTTCGCCGTAAGCGAGCATCATCGCCTTGTTGGCGAGAATATTGACGAGCCGCGGGACTCCGCGGCTGGCACGGTAGATCCGGTTGACCGCCCCGGGGGCGAACACGCCTTCGCCCAAATAGCCGGCGATAGCGAGGCGATGCGCGAGGTAGTATTGCGTCTCCTCGCGCGTCAGAGTTCCAAGGTGGTGCTGGAAGGTGATGCGCTGGCGCAGCTGACGGATCGATTCGTGCGCAAGCCTCTCGTCGAGCTCGGGCTGACCGAACAGGATCACCTGGACGAGCTTGCGTTTTTCGGTCTCGAGGTTGGTGAGCAGCCGCAGAGTCTCGAGGGATTCGAGCGGCATTGCCTGGGTCTCGTCCAGGCAGACCACGACGCGCTTTTTCTGGCGCGCGAAATCGAGGAGCGCAAGGGTCAGCGCCTTGAGCAGGTGATGCTGGTCGAGGTCGCTGTCCAGCTTGACCCGCATTTCCTCCGCGAGCGCGAGCAGCAGCGTCCTGGGCTCGAGGTTCGGGTTGGGAACGTACGCGCTGACCCAGTTGTCGTCGAGCGTAGCGAGGAACTTGCGGCACAAGAGCGTCTTTCCGGTGCCCACCTCGCCGGTGATCTTCAGGAAACCCTCGCCGTTCGCGACGGCGACGAGCAGCGTGTTCAGCGCCTCCTGGCTGCTCGCGCACGCGTAGAAGAAGCTCGTGTCGGGAGTGATCCCGAATGGCGGTTCGCGCAGGCCGAAATGGGAGAGGGAGATCACCTGGACCTGTCGGACGAGAAGGGCTCCATTTCACCTCCGTAGCCGCGAATACGCTCGCGCGACTCCTGGATGTCTCCTTCCCAGTTATAGTCCCTGCTTATGACGGTCGGCTTGAGGAGGATCACCAGCTCCTTCTTCACCGTCGTGCGGGTCGTACTGCGAAAGGCCGCGCCCAGACCGGGGATGTCCTGAAGCCCCGGAACACCCGAGTTCTGGTTGGTGACTTGAACTTGCATCAGTCCGCCGAGTGCAACGATGTTTCCGTCCTGTGCGCGCACCATAGTGTCCGTCTCGTTGATCGAGCTCTTGGCGAGCGGGATGTCCTGCGTCCCGGCGCCCACGCCGAAGTTGAATGCAACGGGGCTGTTCTGAACGTCGCTCACCAGCGGGTGGATGTGCAGCAGGATGTTGCCCTCTTCGTCTATCTGCGGCGTGATGTCGAGCGACACGCCCGAGAAGAAGGAGTTGAAAGTCGGCGTGATTTGTATCGCAGTGGGCGCTCCTCCGCCGACGGGTGTGATTGGAGTGCCGGTAATGCTGGTCACGAAGAACTGATCGGTTCCGACCTTGAGGACCGCTTTCTGGTTGTTGAGCGCCGCCACCCGCGGGCTCGAAAGAACCTGCACCGCGCCTTGTGTCTCGAGAAATGTGATCAGAGACGCGAAGTTCCGGGTCTGAAAGGCGAGCCCGAACAGAGACGCCGCGGGGTTGGTGAAGTTGATCAGATCGTTACCCGGAAAAGACCCCACCGCGGGGCCCGTTATGGTGTATGCGCCCGCCGAGCCCGTGATCGAGCCCGCGCCGATTGCGATGGGAGTCGCTCCCCCGCCGGGAAGAGATTGCTGCAGCACAGTGCCTCGCGATACTTGTCCTACCGAGAGTCCTCGCCCCGAAAACGCCGCCCAGTTGACGCCCGCCTGATAGTCCCGGTTCAGCGTCACCTCGATGATCTTCGCTTCGATCATGACTTGTCGCTCGACGGCGAGGCGCATCGCCTTGAGATACTTCTCGACGTCGCGTATTTCCCCGGGCATCGCGTGAACGATGACGATCCCGGCCTGGGGATTGACGATGACCTTTCGTCCCGGGGCAGTTCCCACCAGCGCCTTCAGGGTCACCACCAGATCGTTCCAGAAATCGCTTTGCGAAATGGTCGAGACTCGGCTGGCGTCGTTGGTCGCCTGGTTTACGGCGGAAAGGCCGATGGGATTGATTGTCTGTCCGGGTAATCCCGCTCCCGGCGCCTGGCCGGCGCCGGCGGCACCCGCTCCCTGGGCGGAAGCGCTCTGCGATACCGCCCCCGAGCTGACGCGGAGGTCGCTGCGCCCGGAGCGCAAGCCGACCAGATAATTTACCTGGAAAACCCGCGTGCGCATTCCGGCCGCCTCGACGTAAATGCGCGTGCCGTCGACCCTGAATTCGTATCCGTACACCTCCCGGATCGCCTCGAGCGCCTCGCGCACGGTGACGTCCTTCAGATTCAGAGAGAGCCTTCCGCCGACGTCCGGGTTCACGACCATGCTATAGCGAGTGCCGGAAACGATCGACATGAACACCTGCTGCGCGGGCGCCGCGTTGACCACGAGGTCGAAACGAGGCTCGACCGGCGCGCCGGCGGCCTTCGGCATTTCCGCCCTGAGTGGCGGAAGCAGCGCTTCGCGCACCGCAACCGACTGGTTCGATGCCGCCTGCTTGGCCGCCTTGTCCATCTCCGCGACGATACTGTCGTCGACCTTGTATGGGCCCGCGCAAGAAACGAGCAAGGCGGTTAATGCCGTGACGCTAATTCGCTTCATGAGTTCCCTTCTCCCGCTGCTCGGCGGTTTCCGTTTGTTCCTGAGCGGCAGGCCAGTGTCTCCTTCTTCTATTCACGGAAGAATAGAGCTTGATGACTTCGGTCGCGTCGCCCTTTCTCAGTACGATCTCCTCGTCGCTGATTCGCACCAGAGTCGCGTCGCCGTAGCGCCCGCCAAGATTGACGGTCCGGCCGTTGATCGTCACCTGGCGCCGGTCTTTTGAGATGATCACGACCTGCGCGGGCGACGAGCTCCCTGCGGGCTCGTAGGCGGCGGATCCGCCGATAATTTCCCGAGGCGGCCGCATGGGATCGCTCAGCCCTTGTGCGAGAACCCGCGGCGTGCCGAGCGCGATGGCGAGCGCGAGACCCACGGTCAGATAAGCAGCCATGTTTTTTCCGGGCTCAGCGTGTAAAGCGTGATCTTCAGCGTGACCACGGGGTAGGCAGCTGCCTGCAGGTCCATGTTGCCCCACATGATCTTCGCGGGAAGGCGCTCGAGCTGGCCGACATACGTGAGCATCTTCAGATAGCTTCCCGACACCGTGATTTCGATTCCGTGCCGATACAACGCGAGGCCTCCCGGGCCCAGTATCGCCATGAGCGACGGAGTCAACCCGGTCGCGGGCAGCGAGCGCAGGCTGACGAGCTCGATGTCGGGATTGCGCTTCACGATCTCATAGAGCATCTTCGCCATGCGCTCGGGCGGAACGAGCTCGCTTCGTCTTGCGCCCAGTTCCCGATCGAGCGCGGCGAGCTCGATCTTGAGCTTCTCCAGCCGCTGCACCTTCGCGTTCGCGTTGTCACCGGTTCGTCCCTGGGCATACACCTGCACCTGCGCTTGCATGGTGCGAACCTCGTCCTCTTGCTGGTGAATCCTCTGCGAGCTGACTTTCTGTCTCCGCAAGATGGGGTCGAAGAGCGCACTGTCGGCGATCGCGACGATCACGACGGCGACCGCGAGAAATATGAGCACGCGCTCGCGCAGGCTCATCGCGTCGAGGCGATCGGCATAGCGCTGCAATGGCACCGGGAGGCGCACGGCTAGGGCCTCGCTTGCGGCGTCGGGGCGGGGGCATTTCCCGGCTCGGGAAATCCCTGCGAAGTCACACTGAACTCAACGATCGCGCGACCCGGGGCCTTTCCCGCGGTGCTGCGCGTGATGGCGAGCCCCTCGAGCGGGCGCCCCCGGAGCACGGATTCCTGCTTGAGTCGGCCGATGAGCACGGGAACGAGATCCGCCTGCAGCGCCCGGCCGCTCATGGTCAGCTGTCCGCCCCCTTCTGCGATCTGTATGCTCGTGAGCCAGAGCCCCTGCACGGTCTGTCGCGCGAAGGCGCGGAGGTATTCCGAGTATCCGCCTGGGCCGGCCGGACCGCCCTTTCCGAACTCGCCCATGAGCGAGCGTCGCAGGGCGATCGCGGCTTCGATGCTCTTCAAGTCCTGATCGAGCTGCGCTTCGCGTTTTTCCGGGCTGAGCTCCGCGGTGATTTTTCCGAACTGCTGCTTCTGCTGTTCGTAGGCGCGCCCCGATTCTGCGATCTGGCGCGCGAGCTTCCTGTCCTGCCAGAAGGCGAAGGCGTAGAAGAGCGCCATGCCGAGCACGATCAGTCCAATCGCCTGGGTCATGGTCACCGCGGAGAAATACTTCTTCTTCTCGAGGAACAGCGGATTGTAAAGATTGATCTGCTGGCTCACAGCGCCTTCTCCTCGACCCGCAACGCCGCTCCGAACAGGTAGAAATACTCCCACTGCTCCTCGGGAGTCGGCTCGCCGCCGTCGGCGAAATCCATGACTTGCGGCAATGCGGCAGGCACGACCGGTACGTAGAGCCTGCTGCGCAGAAATTGCTCGAGCTCGGGGTCCTGCGGCAGGGGGGCGAGCAACAACTCTCCCACCCCGACGCTCAGGCGCTGGCGGTCAAAAATGTCGAGCGAACGCGTGATCTCGGTCGCAACCCGCTCGCGATAATGGTCTCCGTGCTCCCTTTGTCCCAGCTGCACGGACGTGACCTCGAGGCGCCGCGTGAGCAGCAGCTCGCCGTGGAAGGAGATCGTCAGCATTCCCCCCCAAGGCGAAAACGCGAGCATCGCGGTCGCCTTGTCCGGAGACTCGAACAGCGCGGCGACATTTCGCTGCGCCATTTCAGGGATGTCGATGACTTTGAGGGGAACGCGGGCCCCCTGAAACAGGGCGATGCGTTTCTGCACCACCTCGTTGGGAGTGGCGACCGCGTACATGGCCCTAGCCGATCCCTTGAGGTCTCCCTCGGCGCGCACTTCGAATACGTCGACCGTTGCGTCGTCGATGTGATATTCGAGCAGATCCTTGATGCGCCAGCGAATCGCCGCCTTGAGCTCGTCCGCCGGAACCTTCGGCGGTTCCACCAACAGTATCTGGTAGTCCGCGGGCTCGAGCAGCGTGGTACACATGAAACGGGCGAGTCCGTGCTCCTTCGTTTCGCGCTGCAGCGAATCCGCCTGCTCGGACGGCGGACATGGAACACTCCACCAGCGTGTCGCCAGGGGCCGTTCGCGTTTCGCGGCTCGCACATGGGCAAATTTGATCGCTTCCGGCTCGATTGCGACGGCCAGAAGTCCTGAACTCTGCGTCGATTTGTTCAACCAGCCCAGCAATACCCTCTCCCTGAATCAGGCTTAACTTCAAGTTATCGCAATAAGATATTGTTGTCAATGATTTTTCCATGCCTACCTACCAGCGTTCTTCCTCTTCCCGAACCCATCGAAGGGGGCGACCCAAGAAAAAGGGCGGGCGCCTCGCGGCTGCCCGCCCCTGCTCCCTCTTTTGGAATCTGTCAGCCGCGCGGCGGATCAGCAGGCTGTCACCGTCGAGGTACTGACCTGCCCGGGATTCGCAGCGGTGTTGGTATACGTGAACTGGCATTGCGCCGGGTTGCTGGCCGCGGTGACTTGAAAGGTCACTACGTTGGAGGCAACCGAGGAAGTGAATATGTTCGGATCCGTCTGGAGCGTGCCGAGAATCCCTGTGGCTGACAGGTCAGCCACGGGATACCGGTTCGCCATCGCGATTTGGACGCTGCCGACGGTAACCGAAGCGTTGGAGGCCAGATTTGCCGCGAGCTGCAGCGCATTCGTCAAGGTCGCAGCGGAACTCACCGCAGCCCGCAATCCGTTCAAGGAGGCCGCGCGCGCCGCGGATGTGACGTCGATAAACCTGGGCGCCGCGATGGCGGCCAGAATACCGAGGATCAGGATCACCACGATCAGCTCGATCAGCGTAAAGCCACGCGTTCGTTTCTTCATTTTCGTTTCCTTCACAAATTGAGTAACTTACAGACCCAACTTAACGCTCAATCCATTATACAACCTTTGCACGGGCTTTCCACCTGCAAGTAAATTCTAGCGTGATTCTCATCCCTGTTGCCTGTAAAACCAAGTGTAGGGCACCACCGGTTCGACTCGCATTCCGGTCATCCGCTTGCGCTCGGGATCCGATTCCTTCGGCTCGTCAACCCGCACCCGAAATCGAAGCCGCTTGCCTCCGTCCGCGAGGCGCTCGAGGTGCCCGTCGAGATCGGGAACGTACACCAGCTCCTTCCGGGTCGCATCAAAATACCAGCTCCCTCGCGGGACATCGGGTTGCGGCGCTCGGAACTCGCCTCGGTAGCCCGGCGGCGGCTCCATCAGCCACTCGACCGGGTTGGCACGCGCAAGTGACGCGATATCTTTTCCTTCGCCCCGCAGGAGCATGGCTGCGACCCGCAGCTGCAGCGCGCTTTTCACCACGGCGACGGTGTATTCCATGGTCGCCTTTTCGGCGGCTTCCTGGTAGAAACGCAGCCGCTCGAACAGCAGCGTCGAGCACAGCGCGACGATGCACACGACGACGATCAGCTCGATCAGGGTGAGACCGGCATGCCTGGGCCGCGTCGCGAACACGGGCGCCCACGCTCTAACGGTTGCCGGTCCCGAACGCCGCTTGCCCCAGATTCCACATGGGGAGGAATACGCCGAGCGCGAGTATCAGCACCAGCACGCCGAGCAGCACGATCAGGATGGGCTCGATCTGCGAGGACAGGTTCTTCAGGTCGTACTCGACCTCTCGCTGATACATTTCGGCCACTTCGCGCAGCAGGTCGTCGAGCTCTCCCGCTTCCTCGCCCACCGAGATCATCTGCAGCACCACGGGAGTGAAAACTCCGGTGGTCACCGCGGTCCGCAGCAGGCTTTCCCCGCGCTCGACCCCGTCGCGGATCTGCCCGATTCGCTGCCCCACGTACGCGTTGTCCGCGACCTGCTCCACCACCGACAGGGCCTGCACAATGGGCACACCGCTCTTCAGAGCGATCGACAGCGAGCGAGCGAACCGGGCGAGCGTCGCCTTGAGCACGATCTTGCCGGCGATCGGGATGCGAAGCTTCATACGGTCCCAGCTGTAGCGCCCCGCAGGTGTGCCGACCCAGACGCGGAACGCTACATAGGCGCCCGCGGCGACACCCAGCAGCGCCGGCCAGTAACTCACCATGAATTCCGAAAACCCGAGCAGCACCCGCGTCATCAGCGGCAACTCGGCCCTGAAGCTCGCAAAAATCCGGGCAAAGGCGGGAATGACGAAAATATTGACGACGACGAGTGCGACGCCCATTACGACGATAACGGTGATCGGGTAGCGCAGAGCCTGGGCAACCTGGTTCTTGATCTCCCTTTCGAACGCGAGGTGGTCGAAGAGCCTGAGGAAGACTTCCTCGAGGGCGCCGGTCAGCTCGCCCACGCGCACCATGCTGACGTAGAACGGCCCGAACACCTTGGGGTGCCTGCGCATCGCGGTCGAGAGGTCCCTGCCGCTGTCCAGGCTCGCGCGCAGGTCCTGCAGCATGTTCGCAAACCCGACCCGGGTCGCGGATTCCTGGAGCGCCGCCAGGGATTTGAGGATGGGAACCCCGGACTTGAGAAGCGTGTACATCTGACGGCTGAAGAGCAGCATGTCCTCAAGCGTCACCTTCTCCGTGCCCAGCCGGCGCAGCCATCCCTCCCCCGAAAGGGCCTTCGGGCCGGAGGTCGGACTGATGTCTATGGGGGATACGCCACTGGTGTGGAGCTGATCGGCGACTGCGCCCGAATCTGAATTCTCGAGCACGCCGCGCACCAGCTCTCCTCTTGCGTTGCGACCGGTGTAGGCGAAGAACGGCACGCGAGCGGCGCTAGTCTTCGAGCTGCGCCGTGACGCGCATGGCTTCCGAAACCGTGGTCTTTCCGGTCATCGCGAGTCGAGCCGCGCTATCCTCCAATTGGTTGCCCGCCATCCTCTGCTCGGCAGCCGCGATGAAGTGACCGGGGTCGTCCGAGTTGGCGAGCGCCGCGAGCTCGCTGTCCATTTCGAGCATTTCGTAGATCCCGATTCGCCCCGAATAGCCGCTGCCGTTGCAATGCTGGCAGCCGCTCCCGGCCATGATCCGGCCCGCGGCCGGGTCGCAGCCTACGGTGCGCAGCCACTGGACTTCCTGCGGGTCGGGCTGGCGCGGCTTGCTGCAGGATTCGCAGTTGACGCGTAGGAGGCGCTGCGCCACGACGGCCTGCAGCGAATAGGCGACCATGTAACGCGGCACACCCATATCGATCAGCCGCAGCGGCGAGCTCGCGGCGTCGCGGGTGTGCAGCGTCGACAGCACCATGTGGCCGGTGATGGCGGCGCGCAGCCCGATCTCCGCCGTTTCGAGGTCGCGCATCTCCCCGATCAGGATAACGTCCGGGTCCTGGCGCAGGGACGAGCGCAGCACGCGGCCGAATGTCAGCTCGATCTTCTCGTTGACCTGGACCTGGTTCAGACCGTCGAGACGGTATTCGACCGGGTCTTCCACGGTGATGATCTTGCAGTCGGGCTTGTTCAGCTCGTTCAGCGCGGCGTAGAGGGTGGTCGTCTTGCCGCTGCCGGTGGGGCCTGTCACGAGCACCATCCCGGTATAGCGATGGATCGCCTTGCTGAAGCGCTCGAGCATCTCCGGCGACATGCCGAGATCGTCGAGCTGATGCAGGCCCCCTGCGCGGTGGAGCAGGCGCATGACGATCGTCTCGCCGTACTGCGTCGGCATGCTGGAAATGCGTACGTCGATGTGCTGCTCCCTCACCTTGACGTTGAAGCGGCCGTCCTGCGGCAGGCGCCGCTCTGAGATGTCGAGCCCCGACATCAGCTTGAGGCGCTGAGCCACCGCCGAGGATATCTTGGCGTCGGTCTCGGTCTGCGGTTGCAGAAGGCCGTCGATCCGGAAGCGGATGTGCAGTCCCTTCTCGTGCGGTTCGATGTGGATATCGGATGCCCGCGCCTGGACCGCGTCCTCGAACATCGTCTGTAGCAACTTGACGACCGGGGCATCCTCGGCTCCGAGGGTGAGGGTTCCGAAGTCCACGATGTCGCCCAGATCCTCGCCCAGCTCCTTGGCGAGCGAGCTGATCTGGTCGGTGCGCCGGTAGATGCGATCGATGGTCTGCAGCAGCATCGTTTCGGACACCACTGCGATGTTGACCTCCTTGCGGGTGAGCCGCGAGATCTCGTCGAAGGCGAACAAGTCGGTGGGATCGACCATCGCGACCAGCACCATGTCGTCCTGCTCTTCGAGCAAAAGCGCGCGGAAGCGCCGTGCCTGGGCCTCCGGCAGCTTGCGGGTCACGGCGGAATTGAAGTTGTAGTACTTCAGGTTTATGAACGGAACACTGAGCTGGCGGGCGAGTGCCTCGCCGATCTGGTCTTCCGAAAGGTACCCGCTTTCGATCAGTACCTTTCCCAGCTTTCGGCCCGAGCGGCCCTGATCCTCCAGCGCCGCCTTGAGCTGCTCTTGCGAGATGAGCTTCTGCTGCAGGAGCAGATCGCCGAGCCGTATCCGCTCGGGACGCTTGTGTCTGATTGCCTCGGCCACGATCCTTCGCTTCCGTCACCGCTGGAGGGCGACTTCAGGTTGTCGTCGCGGGCAACGTTACCCCGTTCCCGGCAACTGCGCAAACGTTTCTCAGCGCTGGCCGTCGCCGAGTCGGGCGCGCGCCAGGCGCAGCAGTCCTGAAAATCGGGCGGGCCGGTCGGCCGCCAACTTCCCCAGCGTCGGCAGCCATTCCCGGGTCCACTGTGGATACACCGTCGTCGCCGCCCGCAGAGTGCGAACGGCATCGGCGTCGCGCCCGGAGAGCGCGAGCAGCGCGACTTGCCGCAGAACCACCGAGGGCATCGGATAGGCGCGCATCACTTGCGTATTGAGCGCGAGCTTGTCTCCCAGGTCCTCTTCGTCGATCGCGATCGCCTCGCTCGCGATCCGCTCGAAATACGGGCCGAAGAGCGAGCCCTCGCGCAACTTCATGAGATCGTCAAGATCGCTGCTGCCCGGAATCTCGCCGCGGGCACTCTTCGTTTCGACCGCGCCATACCAGCGCTCGAACGCCCGGTAGTCAGACCACACTCCGCGCGCGGTCAAGCCCCCGGCCAGAACGACCACAAGGACCAGCCCCCGGCGCAAGCGGGTCGGCGCGATGCTTACGCCGCCAGGGGACGCCGCGCCAAAGAGCAACGCAAACATCCCCAGAAAATTGGCATGCCAAAGCGGAAATTCCACCAGGCTGTGCAATCCGATGACGGCGAGGACGCCGATCAACCAGCACCGCTCCGGGGTCAGACTGCGCCACGGCATCCGCCAAAACCAATAGACCAGAGGAATTGCGACACACAACAGGCCCGCGACCCCGGTCTCGGCGAGCAGCTGCAGGAACAGGTTATGGCTGTGACGGTCCAGACCCGGAGGAGAACCGCCCTCTAATCCAGCCGACAATTCAAACGCGCGCCAGGCATACTCACCGAACCCGACGCCGAGAAGCGGGCTCGAAAGGAACATCAGCCACGCATACAGAAAAAGCTGGACCCGTATCGGTCGCTCTCCCGTGCCCCCGATCTCCATGTAGCGGATCAAACGCTCCCCCGAGGAACTCGGTCTGCCTTCGGGCCCGACGAAGATCCCCGTATACAGATTCAGAATCTGAGCCAGCACGAACACCGCCAGCGCAAAGCACGCCAAGCGGAGGATTCGTCTTGCCTCTCGCGGATGACCGCCGAGGCGAAGGAGCGGAACGAAGGCAAACACGATGACGACGTATCCCCAGGAGCCGCGCGAGCCGGACAGCGCCATGCCTGCCGCGACGGGGAGCGTGATCAGGAGCGCGGGAAGGAGACTCAGCGCATTTCGCGCATGGAGAAAAGCGATGGAAATCACCGCGCAGCCGAGATAGTCCGCGAAATTGTTGGGTTGGCCCACTGTGCCGAACATCCAATTGGTCGGTTGCGCGGCAATGTAGACGCCGACGCCTGGCAGTGGAACGTGGTAATACTGAACGAATCCGCTCGCAGCTGCGAGGAAGCCCGCTGCTGCGACCCACCCCTGCAGCGCGCGTGAAACCGCCGCTTCCCCGAGCTCGCTGCGCAGCCAGACACCCAGCATCGCGAGCAGGCTCGCCCAGATCGCATAGAGCGCTCCGGTCGCGCTGCGTAACGGATACGCCACCTGTCCGAGGGCTGCCTGCAGGACGAGCAAAGCCGTCAGGAGCAAGAGCCCGACGCACAGTCCCGGTATCGGCACCGCGGCGCCCGAAGGAGCCATAGCAATCGCCGCGAGCGCAGCGAGCCCGATCGCGAAGGCGAGCCACTCCGTATAGAAAGTGAGCAACGGATAGCCGTGGTAGGGATTCAGAAAAGGAGCGGAAACCAGCAGCCCGCACAAGACGAGGCTGAAGCGCAGAGACAACGAAACGCGCACGGTTAGCGGTCCACCCGTCCGTATCTGCGCCTTGCCTCGGCGGCCAACGCGGCAAAAGCGGCAGGATCGTCGCGCGCCATTTGCTCGAGGCGCTGCAGGTGGCCGCGCAGGGCGTTCGGATATATCGTCGCAAGCCGGGAAAGCATCCTCCCCGCTTTTTCGTGCTCGCCCTTGAGGGTCAGGAAGACCGCCTGCCGGAACACGGCATCGGGAATCGGCACGAAGCGCAGCGCATAGGTGTTCAGCGCGAGCTTCGCATCCAGATCCTCGCGGTCCAGGACAAGCAGCTCGGAGCCGAGGAAATCGTAGTACCCGGCGAATAGCGAGGTCGCGCGCTGCTCCGCGAAGTCCTTCAGCTGTGCTTCGGAGAGCGGTTCGTTTCTCTGCTGCGAGCCGTCTGCCTGCCGGTACCAGCACTCGAATTTTCGGTAGTCGGAAAACACCGTGGCCAGCACCGCAATGCCCGCTGCGAGCACCAGCCCGAGTGCGCCTTGCCGAAAGCGGCTGAAGCGCAGGGCGACAAGCGGCTGGGGAACCGCGCCCAGCAGGAGGGCCGTGAGCCCGAGAAAGTTGGCGTGCCAGAGCGGAAATTCCACCATGCTGTGCGCCGCCTGAATCGCGATGAGCGTTAACATCCAGCCGACATCCAGGCCCGGTTGGGACCAGGGAAACGCCCTTAACCACAGCACGAGCGGCACGACCACGCAAAGTGCGCCCAGCAGCCCGGTCTCAGCAAGCAGCGCCATCAACACGTTGTGGGCGTGGATTGCCATCGCCGGATTGTGTCCGTCGAAGCTAGCGCCGTGCTCGAGCAGATTCCATGCGAATTCGCCGAATCCGACCCCGATAAGGGGGCGTGCTACGAACATGGCCCACGCTTGCTTGAGCAGGTAGACCCGGATTTGCACGCCCAGTTGAGTTTGACCGGACGAGACAGTCTGCACCCAGCGCTCGGCGAGGGTCTGCGTTTGCGCACCGCCCGAGGAAAACCAGGGGGAGTAAGCGACGACCCAATTCAGACTTACGAACACGATCACCACGAGCAGCGAGAAACCCGCGAGAGGTCTGAGCCGCTCGCGATCGCCCAGCCAGAACGTCCAGCAGGCTGAAATCGATATGAGCAACACGTAAATCCAGGCGCTGCGCGAGATCGAAAGCACCAGGCCCAGCACGAGCGGGGCGGCCAGCAGCGTCGCGAGCGGCAGACTCAACCGGCGGCGGCCGAAAAGGAAAACTACCGACGCCAGCGCGCAGCCCAGGTAATTGGCAAAGTTGTTTCGTTGCGCGATGCTTCCGTACATCCCATCCATTCCGGCTCCCGAGATCAGCCGGAAGCCGGCCCAATCAATCTGGTAATACAGGATGAAACCCGTGATTGCCACCAGGAATCCGCCGAATGCGACGAAACCCTGCAAGACGAGTCCGACGCGCTCGATCCCGCAGTGCTCGCGCAGATGCGCTCCCAGCCAGACGAGCAGAGCCGCCCACAGCACGTACAGGGCGCCGAGGAGGCTGCGCTCGGCGTAGGCGACCATGCCGACCGCGGCTTGAATCAGCAGGATGACAATCAGCCCGATCAATCCGAGCGAAACAAGCGGGAGCCCGGTCTGTCTTCCCCGGACGAGCGCGAGCGGCAGCAGCGCCGCGGTCCCGAGGGCAAACGCCATCCACTCGGTGTAGAAAGTGGGCAGCGGAAAACTGTGGTGGAAATTGAGGAACGGAAGCGAAACCATCAGCCCCAAAAGCACCAGGCTGATTCGCGAGACCGACCGAGGAAGGCCCGCTGTCGTCGTGACGGCGTGGGGCGGCTGCACGCGCGCGAGTATACTCGGGTCGTCACCCACGTTCCCTGGAGGAATCTCTGTCGCCGCTACGCGCGATCGTGTTCGACGCCTATGGCACGCTCTTCGACGTGCATTCGGTGATCGCGCTGTGCGAGCAGTTGTGGCCGGGGAAGGGCGCGGCTTTGAGTCAGCTCTGGCGTGCCAAGCAGCTCGAATATACCTGGCAGCGCAGTCTGATGCGGCGCTACGAGGATTTCGCCCGGGTCACCGAAGCAGGACTGCTCTACGCCTGCCTGGCGCTGAGACTCCCGCTCGACGAAGAGCGCCGCCGCAGCCTCATGAGCGCTTATCTAAGGCTCTCGCCTTTCCCCGAGGTCCGCGAGGTCCTCGCCACGTTCAAGGCTTCGAAGCTCAAACTTGCGATTCTCTCGAACGGCTCGCCGGCGATGTTGCGCCCGCTAGTGGCGGCCGCCGGACTGGGCGGCCTCATCAGGACCATCATCAGCGTCGATGCAGGAAAAATCTACAAACCGGCCCCGGCCGTATACCGGCTCGCGGTGGAGAGGCTGCGCGCGCCGAAGACCTCGATCGGTTTCGTTTCGAGCAACTGCTGGGATGCTTGCGGAGCGAAATCTTTCGGTTTCCGCACGTTCTGGATCAACCGCACCGGAGCGCCCGTCGACGAGCTGGGCGCGACGCCCGATCATGTCATCGGCAGCCTCGCCGAGCTTCCGGCGCTGATCCGGCGTCCGCTATCATAGCCCGCGTGCCCTTCCCTCCGCTCAATTTCTGCTCCAAGTGCGGCGCCAAGCTCGCGCTGCGCGTACCGCCCGGCGATTCGCTCCCTCGCCACGTATGCGACAACTGCGGGACCATTCACTATCGCAATCCGCTGGTGGTGGTCGGCACGATCCCCGAATGGGAAGACCAAGTGCTCCTGTGCAAGCGCGCGATCGAGCCGCGCCACGGACTGTGGACCCTACCCGCGGGATTCATGGAGCTCGGCGAGACCACCGCGCAGGCCGCGCTGCGGGAAACCCTGGAAGAGGCGAAGGCGCGAGTCGAGCTGGGCGATGTGTTCGCGCTCCTGTCGGTGCCGCACGTGGACCAGGTCCACATCTTCTACCGCGCCCGGCTCCTCGACCAGGACTTCGCGGCGGGCGAGGAGACCCTGGAAGTCGGGCTATTCCGCCAAGGCGAGATTCCCTGGAAGGAAATCGCTTTCCGCACGATTTCCACCACGCTGCATCACTTTTACGCCGACCGCAAGGCGGGCGCGTTCGGATTTCACGCCGGAGAGATCCTGCCGCCGAAGTGACTGTAAGGAGGCGCCCAGCCGGTTGACACGCCCACCCGCACCCCTTAGCGTTGCGACGGATTTGCCCATGTACAGACGCGATTTCATGTTCGCCTGCGCCGCCTCGGCGCTGGCCGCCTCGCTGCCCGCGACTCCCGCCGACGCGAGCCCGCGCTTCTATGCCCGCGCGCGGCTCATCGACCCGTCGGGCCGGCGGCTCAAGGGGAACGAGCTCCCCGCAAACCGGAATTTCATCTTTCACTACCCGTTTGCCGGAACACCCTGCTTTCTGCTGAACCTCGGCAGGCCGACCAAGGTGTCGGCGCAGCTGAAAACCGCGGACGAACAGACCTATGAGTGGCCGGGCGGCGTAGGCGCGGACCACAGCATCGTCGCCTATTCGGCGATCTGCGCGCACCGGCTCGCCTACCCCACCCGCGAAATCAGCTTCATCAGCTACCGCAACGAGACCTCTCCCGGAAGCAAGTTCGCTCACGTCATCCATTGCTGCTCCGAGCACAGCCAGTACGATCCCGCCGAAGGCGCGAAGGTACTGGCGGGCCCCGCACCTCAGCCGCTCGCGGCGATTGTTCTCGAGCACGACCGCAAAGACGACGGCCTGTACGCCCTCGGAACGCTGGGTGGGGAGCTCTTCAACGAATTTTTCAGCAAGTACGAATTCCGCCTCGCCCTCGATCACGGCGGGCACGCGCGTACGGTCGTCGAGAGTCGCTGCATAGTGAGCGAGCTCACGCAGTACTGCAGGCAGCAGGTGAAGTGCTGAAAGCGGGATGATCCCCTGGCTGGAGCGCGACGCGCCCTTTCCGCCGGTCCAGTCGGCGCTCAAGGATCCGAACGGGCTGCTTGCCGCGGGCGCCGATCTGTCCAGCAAGCGCCTGCTCGACGCTTATCGCCACGGCATCTTCCCCTGGTTCTCGGAAGGCGATCCGATCCTGTGGTGGAGTCCGGACCCGCGCATGATCCTGTTTCCCGCGGAGCTCAAGATTTCGCGCTCCCTGGGGAAAACCCTCCGCAATCGTTCCTATGAAGCGCGCTTCGATTCAGCCTTCGACGAAGTCCTTGCCGGCTGCGCCGCGCCCCGCAAGGGCGAGCCCGGCACCTGGATCAGCGGTGCGATGATAGCCGCCTACCGCAACCTGCACCGGCTCGGATACGCGCATTCGGTCGAGACCTGGATCGACGGGGATCTCGCAGGAGGACTCTACGGTGTGGCGATCGGCCGGGTGTTCTTCGGCGAGTCGATGTTCTCCCGCTCCCGCGATGCCTCGAAGATCGCGCTCGCCGCGCTCGTTGCATACCTCAAGTCGGCCGGCTTCGGGCTCATCGACTGCCAGATGCGCACGCGGCACCTGGAGACGCTGGGCGCGCGCGAGATCCCCCGGCGCCGGTTTTCCAGGTTGCTCCAAGAGTTGATACACTATCCGCATTCGCCGGGGAGCTGGTCCGGCGCATCCGTCGCGCAGGTGCAATGTCGAAGCTGAACGATCTGCCGCATGCCGTACTGCAGTTCTACGTGACTGCACCCTACCCTTGCAGCTATCTACCGGGCCGGATGGCGCGCTCGCAAGTGGCGACTCCCAGCCATCTGATCGGCACCGAACTCTACGCGGACCTCGTGCGGCTCGGCTTTCGTCGCAGCGGCATCTTTACCTACAGGCCTTATTGCGATCACTGCCGCGCCTGCGTGCCGGTGCGCGTCCCCGTCGAGGAGTTTCGCGCCTCGCGCAGCCAGCGGCGGGCCCTGGCCAAGCACGCGGAGCTGCAGCACGCGGTGACGGGACTGCGCTTTCGCGTCGAGCACTACTCGCTCTATCTTCGCTATCAAGCGAGCCGGCATTCCGGCGGCGGCATGGACCAGGACAGCCGCGACCAGTACTCGCATTTCCTGCTGCAGAGCCGGGTGAGCACGCGGTTGGTGGAATTCCGCGACAAAGGCAAGCTCATGATGGTATCGATCGTCGACCAGCTGGGCGACGGGCTTTCCTCGGTCTACACTTTTTACGATCCCGACGCCGTCGGCGCGAGCTTCGGCACCTACAACATCCTATGGCAGATCGAACAGTGCCGCCGCGCCCGCCTGCCCTATCTCTATCTCGGCTATTGGATCAAGGACAGCCGCAAGATGTCCTACAAGGCGCATTTTCAGCCGATCGAAGGCTTCGTCGACGGCACCTGGCGACAACTCGCGCCCGAAGAGATTCATTCCTAGAGCGGGCGCCCAGTCGCGTCGCGGTAAAATGGCGCATGCTCTATCGCGCCGTCCGGCCGCTGCTCTTCGCGCTCGATCCCGAAACGGCACACCGCCTCAGTCTCAAATCCCTCGATGTCCTGACGAGGCTCGGCGCCGCTTCTCTTGTCGCCTTCCCTGCGCCGAGAATGCCGGTGCGAGTCATGGGGCTGGATTTTCCCAACCCAGTGGGGCTCGCCGCGGGCCTGGACAAGGACGGCGAGCACATCGACGCTCTTGCGGCGCTCGGCTTCGGCTTCATCGAGCTCGGCGCGGTGACACCGCGTGCCCAGCCCGGAAATCCTAGGCCGCGCCTGTTTCGCCTCCCCGAAGCCGAGGCGCTCATCAATCGCCTCGGTTTCAACAACCGCGGCGCCGACGTCCTCGTGGAAAATATCCGCCGCTCGGGCTACCGCGGCATCGTCGGAGTGAACATCGGGAAGAATTCAGATACGCCGAACGAGCGCGCGCACGAGGATTACATCGCCTGCCTGCGCAAGGTGTATGCACACGCGAGCTTCGTCACCGCGAACATTTCCTCTCCCAACACCAAGGATCTGCGCTCGCTGCAGCAGGCCGACGGTCTCGACGCGCTCCTCGTCTCCCTGACCGCGGAGCGCGACCTGCTCGCGAAGCGGTACGGAAACCGCATCCCTCTGGCGGTGAAGGTCGCACCCGATCTGGACGATGCCGGAATCGAAACGATTGCGGACCGTGTCGCCGCGCGCGGCATCGACGCCGTGATCGCGACCAACACCACGGTGTCGCGCGAGGGCGTCGTGCACCTCCGAGCGAGCCGCGAGCAAGGCGGCCTTTCCGGTGCGCCCTTGAGGGCGCTCGCCACCGCCGTGGTGAGGAGACTGCGGCGGCGGCTTCCCGCGAGCGTGGCGGTCATCGGGGTCGGCGGGATAGCGAGCGCCGCCGATGCCCGCGAAAAGCTCGATGCCGGCGCGAGCCTCGTCCAGCTCTACACTGCGCTCGTCTATCGGGGACCCGCACTGGTGGGCGAAATCGTGCGCAGTCTTGCCTCCCCGGGTCGGGCTCGATGAGCGCGCTCGCCGAACGAATCGACGCCTTGCTGCCGCAAACGCAGTGTACCAAGTGCGGCTATCCGAGCTGCCGTCCGTACGCCGAAGCGATCGCGGCAGGCAAAGCCGACATCAATCAATGTCCTCCGGGCGGCGACGCCGGAGTTCGCAAACTCGCGGCGCTGCTCGGCCGCGAAGCGAAGCCCCTCAATCCGCGCAACGGGGTCGAGCAGCCGCGCCGCGTGGCGGTCATCGACGAGGCGCGCTGCATCGGCTGCACTCTGTGCATCCAGGCCTGCCCGGTGGACGCGATCGTCGGTGCATCCAAGCTCATGCATACGGTCGTGACCGAACTGTGCTCCGGATGCGACCTGTGCGTCGCGCCCTGCCCCGTGGACTGCATCGACATGGTGCCCGCGACGGGCGACGATGCGATCTGGGACACGGCGCGGGCGCACGCAGCCCGCGAGCGCTTCGAGCTCAGATGCACGCGACTGGAGCGCGAGCGGGCCGAGCGCGCCGGGCGGCTCGGCGCACGCGCGCTCAAAGCGAAGATGGATCCGAACGCGGAGAAGAAGCGCGCGATCATCCAGGCGGCCATCGCGCGGGCGCGGGCGAAGCGCGCCGCCGTCAAACGGGAACGCTGATACTTTTATCAAGTTCGTCAATCGCGATTCGCCCCCTTCGCTTTCTCAGCGCTTGCGGGGCAAGAACCTCCCGCGTTTTGATCTCTCGAGGCCAAGCTGGGCAAGTTTGGCTGGCACCAATCTTGCGTATTCACTGTGATCGCATCCCGGTGCCGGTGTGCGGCGAGAAATCGTCGACGGGTCATCACCGAACGACGAGCGACCGGCATCAGCGGATTGATGAGAGGCAGACGATGGCAGACGCGCGCCGATGAAAGCCGATGGAGCCCGGATTCTCGTGGTCGGTGGCATCCTAAGGATGCAGGCCGCCCTTGCCGTTACGCTCCGAGACCACTGCGTCGTCACCACGGCCTCCACCGCTTCCGAAGGTCTCCACCGGTTGAGGGGGTCCCGACCCGACCTCGTCATTCTCGACTCGTGCCTTCCCGACCTCAAGAGCGTCACGTTCCTTCGCGCCCTGCGCGCGCATCGCCCCGATTGCCAGGTCATTCTCCTCGCCGAGGGCGAGGAGAATGACGAGCTCAGGGAGCTTCTGGATCTCCGCGTCGATGGAATCTTCCCGCGATCGGACCACCTCGATGCGCTGCTGCGTCGGATCAACACCCTCCTCGGCAAGCCACGCGATGGCGCCCAGCAGCCGGCGCGGCGGGGTCTGGATCGTCACGTTGGCGAGGTTATCCGGCACATGGCCGCCAACAGCGGGAACCACCTCACGGTCAAAGGGGTCGCCCGGGCCGTCGGGTTATCGAGCGCTCAGCTCGCTTTTCTGTTCAGGCGCGAGATAGGGATGAGCGTCAAGGAGTACGCGACGCGGGTTCGTGTCGAAATCATCAAGCGCCTCCTGGCGGAGACCGACGACAAGCTCGACATCATCGCGGAGCAGCTCGGATTCTGTGACGCGGCCCATCTTTCCCGCGTCTTCCGGCGTGTCTGCGGCTGCCCGCCAGGGGAGTACCGCCGCCAGACCTCGTAGACGTCCACTTTTGCCCGACGAAAGTCCAGGAATTCCCGCGGATCCTACATTGTTGACGCTGCCGGCTCCTGCGCACCATGGGGTTCTATCCCAAGGGTCGCAGGAAGCAATAGATGTTTTTGCATCCACCGAGTTTACTCGACGCGCCGTCGCCGGCTGCGCTGCCGGCCAGGGCTCCGCCCAAGGCGACGACGCTGATCGAGAGCCTCGGTGTCTACCTTCCGCCGAAAGTGGTCACGACCCGGGAGGTGCTGCACGGCTGTCGCACCGCTCTTAGGCTGCTGCCATTCGAGACCCTGACAGGCATCCAGTCCAGACGCATGGCGGGTGACACGGAGTTCTCCATCGACCTGGCCAAGCGGGCCGTTGCCGACTGCCTCGCGCGCTCCCGGTACGGCCCGCAAGACATCGACCTCCTCCTCTGCGCGAACATCTCCCGTTGCGACGGTCCGCACTTTCGCTTCACGATCGAGCCCAGCACGTCGGTCCGCCTCAAGCGACACTTCGGCTTCGGTCACGCGCTGGCGCTCGACATCTCCAATGCCTGCGCCGGCGTGTTCACCGCGCTCTATCTCGCCGACGCCCTGATCACCCAGGGCGTCATCGAGCGCGCTCTGGTGGTCAGCGGCGAATACGTGACCAGCCTGACCCAGGCGGCCCAGGCCGCCATCGACGGCATCCGGGATCCTCGCCTCGCGTGCCTGACCCTCGGCGATGCCGGCATCGCCCTGGTCCTGGAGTCATCGCCGCATGATGGCGTCGGCTTTCACGCGATCGACCTTTTCACGCTGGGCCGCTACAGCTCGTACTGCGTCGCCGAGGCCACCAACGACGGTCCGACGATGCACACGCGGTACCGCGAGATGGCCGAGACCTCCATCGTTCCCACTCTCCTTCACCTTCGCCACGTGCTGCCGGCCGCCGACTCGGCTCCGAGCCTGGCCCACGCCATCCCGCACCAGACGACCCGCAGCGTGTTGCGCGACGCCGCCCGTGTCCTCCGCGGCGCGCTCCCCAGCTCCGCGCCGGCGGTCAACATGGTGAACAATCTCTGCGAGCGAGGCAACACCGCCACCACCACGCATTTCGTCGCCGTCCGCGATCACGCTGTGAAGGGCGCCATCCGATCGGACGACCGAGTGCTGTTCATGATCAACGGCTCCGGCCTGACCGTCGGCAACGCCCTGTACACCTTCGACGATCTCCCCGATCGCCTCCGGAATGGCGGCCCGACCGTCGCTACGCCACCGATGGCGAGTCCCCGTCCCCGGCCGCGAGCGCCGTCCCCGGGCACCTTGCGGGTCCGCGTCGAGAGTGTCGGGGTGCTGCCGCTCCCGACGCCGGGGCCGACATCCACGCTCGATCTTTCGCGCCTCGCCGCCGAGCGGTGTCTGGCCGAATCGGCCTATCACCGCAACGCGATCGACCTGCTCCTCTATGCCGGCGTCTACCGCACCGATTTCGTCTTCGAGCCCGCCATCGCCGCGTTGATCGCCGGGGAGCTCGGGATCAACGACACCCTCGACTCGATCGACCAGTCGCGAACGCTGGCTTTCGACGTCTTCAACTCCAGCGCCGGTTTCCTCAACGCCTGCTTCCTGGCGGCCCAGCTCCTGCGCGGGCAGAAACACCGGACGGCCATGGTGCTCGCGTCCGAGGTCGAGAACCCCGGGGACCGGCGGGGCGTGACCGAGACGGCTTCGGCGCTGATCCTCGACCGGAGTCCTGGGCGGACTGGATTCGGCCACTTCCTCTTCAAAAGCTTCACGGACTACGTCGACGGTATCGGCGCCTGGCTGAATGCCGTGCCGGGCGGGCCCTCGCTTTCCGTCGTGAAGGGACCAGGGCTCGAGGATCACTATCTGGAGTGCGTGCTCCGAGTCGTCCCCGAGCTCCTGGCCCTCGAGGGGCTCGATCGGTCCGACATCGCGCTCGTCATGCCGCCGCAGATGTCGTCGGGGTTCATCGCCGAGTTGAGCGCGGGTCTGAAAATCGACCAGGATCGTTTCGTCGACGTGACTCGGGGAGATACCGATCTCTTCACGTCGTCGGTGCCGTACGCGTTCGACGCGATCCTGCGCCGAGGGCTCGCGCAGCCCGGAGACGCCGGCCTGATCATCACCGCCGGCGCCGGGATCGAGGTCGGGTGCGCGATCTACTATTTCTGACCCGCGTGTCGGATCTTTACGCGCTGCACGCGCTTTTCTGGGGCGTTTTCGTCGCGCGCATGCTGCGCTGTTGCATGGAGCTGCCATATGAACACAAGAATGAAAGCGGCCTTTGCATGTCATTTGGCTGCCATCGCGATCGTCATCGCATTCAGCATGACGTACCTGTTTCGCGCCGAATTCATGCCCTACCACGCGGTTGTGGTGGGGATGCCGTGGAACCAGGTGAACCCGGCATTTCAAGCGCTCATCCTGTGGCTCATGAGGGCCGTTGGCGCCGCTTGCCTGGCCATTGCCGTGCTCGAGTTGTTTCTGCTTTTTGTACCGTTCCGGCAAGGAGCGCTTTGGGCGAGGTGGGCGATCCCGGCGGGCGGGTTGCTGATTGCCGCACCCGTACTGTACGGCATGGCCCAGCTTGCGCTCCATACTCCAGCAACCCCGGCCTGGATCGGCCCTGCCGCAGGCGCGTTGCTGCTCGTGATCGGCTTGCTTCTGTCCCTCGGACGAGCGCACAAGCCGAGCTAGCTGCGTACAGAGGCTCCTGCTCGAGGCGTTTGGCGATCAATACCGCGTCTTCATGCACGGGCGACGACGGTTCCTGCCGTTCGTGTACTGAAGAAAGACCATGCTGAGCCGCTTGCGAGATGTATGGACGATGCTCCGCGTCGCCGGTTACGGCAATACTGTCGGACTGTGGCGACATAGTAAGACGCTCGCCTCCTCGGTCCGCAACCACGCCGTGCTCGACGTGTTGATCGCGCTGGAAAAATGCGGTCTCCTGGCGCAGCTCGGAACGCAACACGGCGTCACGCCGGCCGCCCTGGCCGGATTCGACGCCGTGCAGCTCAAAGCGGCGCTGGAGTACCTGACGGAGGTCGAGATCCTCGAGCAGCTCGGCCGCGGCCATTTTCGCGTGCGCAAGCTGCGCGAGTTTCCCCGGCTCCGATCCGCAGTCTACGCCGCGATGGCCTATAACCGGCCGATCCGGCAGCTTCACCGGCTGATCCGCGGCGATGACCGCTACGGCGCTGAAATTTCCAGGGACGACCAGTACGACGCGATGGCCTCCGAAGACATCACGTCGCGTTTCTATTACGGATTCGCCACACGAACGCTGCTGGGTACGAACGGCGCCTCGGTGCTCGACCTTGGATGCGGCACCGGTGCCTTTCCGGCCTATCTTGCGAGGCACACGGACCTGACGGAGCTGATCGGCGTGGACGTGTCGGAGCGCGCCATCGCCGAGGGACGAAGGCGAGGCCATGAATCCGGGCCGGTACGCCTGCTGGTCGGCGATGCGATGGCGCTCGAGAGCACTGCGGCAAAACTGAAGAGCACCCCGGAAATCGTGTCAATGATGTTCGTCCTGCATGAGTTCGACGACGAAGGCGTCGAGCGTATCCTCGGCTCCATACACCGCGCTTTTCCACTGGCTCGAATTCTGCTGACCGAAATGATCCTGCGAGAGACCGAGGAGGCGCTCGCCAGGAACAATACCGCGCTGCCCGAGCTGAGGTACGTGCACCAGCTTTCAGGACAGGTCGTCCGGTCCCGTGACCAGTGGGTACACTTGTTCGACCGGAGCAGCTACCGGCTCGATCGGCGGGACGAACATCAACTCTCCAACACCCAGTGCCTAGTCTTCAGTGGATGAAGCCCACGATGACGAGTGACCGGCTGTTCGCGCTCGGCGCCGTCCTGGCGGTCGCCGCGAGCCTCTTCCCGACCACCGCTTACGCCGCTGACCCCGACAGCGGGCGAGAGATCATGGAGCAGCAGCGCAAGCTCCATCGCCTGAGGGACGAGCACGTCCTCATCCAGATGCGCCTGGTGAGCAAGCTCGGCAGCGAGAAACTCCGCACGCTTTCGAGCTACACGCTGATGACGGCGAACGACCGCCACAAGGTCCTGCTGCGTTTCCTCGCCCCCCCGGACATCGCGAACACAGGCTTGCTGGTCTGGGAGAGCGGCGACGGCGAAGATGACCAGTGGCTCTACCTGCCCGCCACCCGGAAGGTGAAGCGGATCCCGGCGAGCGGCAAGAAGAACCGCTTCATGGGGACGGACTTCGCGCACGAGGACATGCGGCCCGAGGCGCTGGGACTGTATACCTACGCGCTGGTGCGCTCGGAGATCATGGACGGTCACGACAGCTTCGTCATCGAGGCCCGCCCGGCGACGCCGGAGCATGCTCGCGACAGCGGGTACAGCCTCCGCACGCTGTGGATCCGGAAGGACAGTTACGTGACCGTGAAGATCGAGTACTACGACAAGGCCGGTCGGCTCCTCAAGGTCCTGACCCCGCGCCGATATGTCAACGTGCTCGGCGCCGCCCAGCGGGCGGATGAGATGGAGATGCACGACGTCCAAGCGGGCAGCCGGACCATCATGAGCGTCGAACGGCGGACGCTGAATAGCGGCCTCAAGGAAAACTTCTTCACCGAGGTCGAGCTGACGCGGGGCAGCTGGTAGCGCGGACGACGCCCATGCGCCGAGCATTTCTCTGGATCGTCGACCACTCGGCCCTCGCCGCGACGCTCGTCGCCCTGCTCACCCTCGCCCTCGCGGCTCAGCTCCCGAAGCTGGAAATCGACGCCTCGGCCGAAGGGCTCATGGTCGCCAACGATCCGGCTCGAGAGTATTACGAGGACGCGAAGCGCAAGTTCGGGAGCGACACGGTCACAATCGTCCTCGTCAAAGCCGAGGACGTGTTCACTTCTGCGGTGCTGGGCGCGGTTCGTCGCCTGTCGGATGCTTTCGAGCGGATCGAGGGGGTCAGGAGGGTCGACAGTCTCACGACCGTCCGCAACCTCAGTGGCCGGGGGGACTTCCTCGACACCGATCTCCTGGTAGCGCCGGAGATTCCCACGGCTCCAGCCGACCTCGGGCGAATTCGAGACGACGCCCTCAGGCATCGGGTCATTGCCGGCAACCTCGTCGCGGCGACCGGCAGGGCCACGGCGATCTACGTTTTCACGGATCTCGGCCTGCTCGACAGGGAGTTCAACAAACGCCTCACTGATCGCGTTGAGGCGCTCATCCGCCAAGAGGCGGCGCCCGGGCTGACCATTCATCAGATCGGCGGCCCGATCACCAAGGTCACGTTCGGCGAGTTCATGCAGCGCGATCTTGTCGGCCTGATCCCGATCGCGCTGGCGGTCGTCGCCGTCCTCCTCCTGCTCTTGTCCCGGTCCGTCCAGGGCGTGGTGGTCCCGATCGTCACGAGTCTGGTCAGCGTCGTCTGGGCCCTCGCCCTGATGGCGCTTGTCGGCTTGCCCGTCAACGTCGCTACCGCCATGATCCCGGCACTCCTGATCACGATCGGCTTTCCGGAAGACATCCACCTCATCGCGGAGTACCAGTTGCTCCTCCGAGAGGGGCATGATCGGCGCAGCGCGCTGCGCACGGCCGTGTCGCACCTGGCGCAGCCCATCACCATCACGACCACGACCACCGTCGTGGGCTTCGGCAGTCTGATCACCACCGACATCACCATGCTGATCCAGTTCGGCTACGCCGCCGCGATGGCGCTGACGGCGAACTTCGTCGTCACCATGGGCCTGGCGCCCGCCCTGCTCGCGGTCTGGCCGGTGCCGGGTCGATCCGGTGTCGTGACGCCTCAGGATGAGCGCTCGGTCGGAGGCCTCCCCGAGTTCATGGCGCGCCTCGGCGAGTCCCTCATCCGTCACCGCGGGGCCATCGTCCTCATCTTCCTGGCGATCTCGCTGGCGTCGCTCGTGGGCTGGGCCAATCTCCGGGTCAACACCGATTTTCTGAGCTACTTCCCCGAGGACGCGTTCATCCGGAAGCGCGTGGCGGACTTCCAGCAGTCCCTCGGCGGCGGCGACTCCTTCTACGTGGTTGTCGACACCGGGCGTGCGGGCGGCGCAAAGGAGCCCGCCGTGCTCCGGACGGTCGCGCAACTGCAGGATTTCCTCACGGCCACCGCCAAAATCGACAAGACCGTATCCCTGGCCGACTTCCTCAAGACCATGCACCGCGAGATGAACGGGGGAGATCCCGGGTTCGAGGTGATCCCGCCCACGCGTGACCTGGTCGCGCAGTACCTGCTCATCCTCGAGGGGAACGACCTGTCGCGCTACCTGGACTTCGACGCGGCTGCGGCGAATATCGTGGTCAACCATCACATCCGGAGCTCGTGGGAGTTCGCGACGCTCCTCGCGCAGCTCGACGCCTATCGCGCCACGCTCGATCCAGCGCTCGCGATCCGCGTGACCGGCGAGAGCGTGCTCATCCACAACGCCGCCGATGTGATGGCGATCAACGAGGTGACCAGCTTCATTTTTACCTTCATCGTCATCGGGCTGATTCACGCCTGGCTCTTCAGGTCTGTCATCGCGGCAGTTCTGACGCTGATCCCCAACCTTATCCCGATCCTCGTCGGCTTCGGCCTCATGGGGGCGTTAGGCGTTCCCCTCAACACGGGCACCGCGATGGTCGCCACGATCGCCATCGGCATCGCCGTGGACGACACCGTGCACTTCGTCGACGCCTTCCGGCGGCACTTTGCCCAGGGCGGCGACGCGAGAACGGCCGTCCTGCTCACCCTGCGATCGCAAGGCCGGCCGATCATCTACGTTTCGCTGACCCTGGCGGCCGGATTCCTCGTGATGACGGCCTCGAACTTCCTGCCCGTGCGCAGCTTCGGCATCTTCTCCGCCCTCGTCATGCTCGTGGCGATGGTGGCCGAGCTCGCGCTGACGCCGATCCTCCTGTATTCGATTCCCCGCGCGCGGTCGCGAGCCTCCGTTTGAGGCGAGGCTGCTTGAGCAGGTGAAGGGTCAGAACAGGTACTTCAGGAAGGCGAAGAAGCGGTCGTTGTCTGCCCACCGTCCCCAGTAGGTGTCGCTCCGGCCGTCGAAGGAGTCGAGGCCGGTCTCGAGCTGCAGGGAATCGGTGAACTTGTGGTCCAGCTTCACCTGGACATAGTGGTTCAGTGTTCCGGTGAAGTCGGCCGTCCCGCTCAGCTTGATCTGCGTGTTCTCGTTGAGCTTGAACTGCAGGCGACCGACCAGCGCGTTGCGGAAGGCCTCGCTCCGCAGCGCCGTCGGCGTTGCGGCGCGGCCCCTGAGAATCGTCGGATCGACCGTGGCGAGAGTCCCCGCCCGCGCATACTCGAGCACGCCATGGATCTGCTCGAGCCACGCGAGACCGAGCTGGTCCCAGGTGTAGTTGAGGCCGACGATTCCCTCCAGTCGGTCCTCCGCGCCGTTGGACTCGACGAACTTCGCCGCGAACTCGCCGTGAAATTCGAAGTCCCGGTGCGTCGTCGAGAAGGCGACCCCGGGTGCCCTGAACCGCGTGAACACCGGTGTGAAGGACTGGACGCCCGACTGGCGGATGGCTGGCGTGTCATTGAACCCGTCGAAGTAGCTCAGCGCGATATCCCAGCCGCGGAATGTCGTACGGACTCTGCCCGCGAACTGGATGTTCCCGAAGCTCGTCGACGGCAATTGCCGGTCGTCGACGACCCCGGCCGGCGGCGACGGCGCCCACCGGCTCGACGGGAGGGGCACACGGCTCGGGGTGAAGACCGGGATGACGACCAGCGTGAAGCTGGTGGGCCCGCGTGTCGCGTTGAGGGCGGCGGAGTAGACACCCAGCTTCTCGTGGTCGATCGGGTCGAGGTAGTCGTACGGGTTGATGTTGTCCGTAGGGTTGTAGGCGTCGCCGGTCCCCCAGGCGTAGATCTGCTTGCCGAGCGTGAGCTCCGTCGCATCGTTCCGGAGGCGAATGACGGCTTCCACCAGATTGAGATGGCTCCGCCGGGGCGCGGTGTCGGGTATCCGGAACGTAACGCCTTGCGTGAGGTCGCCGTCGTCCGCGCGCGCGTCCCCGACCAGTTTGATGCCGGTCGATTGAGTGAACTCGCGAGTCCACTCCATCTTCAGGATCCCTTCATCGCGAACCTTGCGATGGTCCGTCGAGGTTTCCTCGAAGTGGGAGAAATTCTTGAAGACAACCTCGCCTCGGATGCCGGGCGCCGTCTGGACGGAGGGCTCGGTCGCGAGACTTTCGGCGCCGCCGGCGAACGCAGGCGCAACTGCCGCCGCGAAGATCACGCCTGTCGCCAGGCCGCGTTCAGCCATCATCGAAGGCGAACTCGCCTAGTGGCCCCATTTTTTGGAACCCAGGTAGTATCCGACGTGGGCGTGTTATGTCAACTTGTAAATTGTAAAATAGGACGAGCGCACGGCGTGTCTCTGTGTGATTCAATCGCATGAACCCGCAAAAGCGCCGCAAGATCTTCGAGCGGCTGCGCTCGGCGAACCCTAACCCGACCACCGAGCTCGCATTCCGGACGTCCTTCGAGCTATTGGTGTCGGTCGTGCTCTCCGCGCAGGCCACCGACAAGAGCGTGAATTTCGCTACCGAGAAGCTCTATCGCAAGGCCGATACCCCGCAGGCCGTGCTCGCCCTCGGCCTGGAAGGGTTGATCGAACACATCCGCACGATCGGCCTGTACCGCTCCAAGGCGAAGCACATCCTGGAAACCTGCCGGCTGCTCCTCGAGCGCCACGGCGGGAACGTGCCCGAATCGCGCGAGGCGCTCGAGGCGCTCCCCGGAGTCGGCAGGAAAACCGCCAACGTGATCCTCAACACCGCTTTCGGCCATCCCACCATTGCGGTGGATACGCACATCTTCCGCGTCGCCAACCGCACCGGCCTCGCGCCGGGGAAGGACGTGCGCGAGGTGGAAGAGAAGCTGCTGAAGTTCGTCCCCGAGGAATTCCGCAAGAACGCGCACCACTGGCTGATCCTGCACGGGCGCTACGTGTGCAAGGCGCGAAAACCCGAGTGCCCGGCCTGCATCATCCGGGACCTGTGCGAATTCCGGAAAAAGACGAAAGCCTGAAGGCCGCGAAGCTTCAGCGGACGACGTGCAGCGAGCCTCTTTGGCGCGAATAGAACGCCGCGAGGTCGGCCAGGTCCTGCGAGCCGAGGCTGCCGACCTCAGCGCCCATGATCGGGTTCCTGCGCGCGCCGGACTTGTAGTCGCGCAGGGCCTTCAACAGGTAGTCGTAGTGCTGCCCGGCGAGCCGCGGAAAATCCGGACCCGTCGGGCCGTTTCCGTCGGCCCCGTGGCAGGCGGCGCAGGCCTGGGACTTCAGCTTTCCGGAGTCCGCGTCGCCCGCCGCGAAGGCCCGAGCGCTGAAACACGCGAGCGCGAGGACGAGGAGCCTCGTCATTTGACCGCCTTGCCGGCGGCGCCGTAGTAGGCGGCGAGATCGGCCATGTCCTGGTCGGAGAGGCTTTTCGCGATTCCCTGCATGCTCGGATGGCCGCGCTCGCCTGAGCGATACGCCTGCAGCGCCTTGACGATGTAGTCGGGAGACTGTCCCGCGATCAGGGGTACCGAGTAGACCTCGGGGAACGCGGTCCTGTACATCGGGATGCCGTGGCAGCCGATGCACATCGAGTTCTTTGCCTTCGCCGCCTCGGCGTTTCCCTGCGCGTGAGCGGGCAGAGCCGCGAGGAAGGCGAGGAGCGCGAGGGGCATTCTCATCACTTGTACTCGGCGAAAAAGCCGGGCCATTCTATACGGTGCCCTCCGCCCGGGTCAAAGACACCGCTGCAGTCCATCGGCCACCGCCGCGGCGATCCGCCTGCGTACTTCCTCCGACTGCACTTTGAGCTCTTCGTCGCGGTTGACGATCACGCCCGCTTCGAGGAGCACCGCGGGAGTTCTCGCGGTCTTGAGCACGATGAGGTTGTCGTAGTAGTGCACGCCGTTTCTGCGATCGGCGAACGGCTTGTTCTCCCCCGGGATCGGATCGGCGTGGTAGAGCGAAGGCGAGAAACCGGCGCCGCGCAGCGCCGCGCCGATCGCCGAGGCGCAGGCGAGGCTGCGCCGGAGCGAGCGGTTCTTGCGCGAAACGAACAGGGAAAACCCGGAATAGCGGTCGCTGAACGGACGCTCCACGCGGTCGTATTCCCAGGTCTCGAGGAATTGCGGCTGCACCGAGTCGTGGTGCACCGAGAGGAGAAAACCCGCCCCCGCCGCGGCAGCGGTGCGGCGCGCGAGCTGCGACATGAAGCCGTCGTAGCCGATGAGCATCGTCCTCAATCCATCTCGTCGCGCGGCGGATTCGATCTCCACGGCGAGATCGCGGTTGAAATCGAGCTCGGGGCGCCCGCGCGCGCTGGTCGCGCCCGGCTCCTCGATGAAATGGCCCACGTCGATGGCGACCGTGGCCGCGTGGGCGCAAGCGGCAGCACACAGCAGCAGCGGAAACAATGCACGCACCGCGCGATTGTATACAATGAGGCGCAACCCGATCCGAGGATGGACCGATGCGATTCAAAGGCTCCGAAGCTTACGTCTCCACCGACGACCTCACGCTCGCGGTCAACGCGGCGATCACGCTGCAGCGCCCCCTGCTGGTAAAAGGCGAGCCGGGCACCGGCAAGACCATGCTCGCCGTGGAGGTGGCCAAGGCGCTCGGACTTCCGCTCCTCGAATGGCACATCAAGTCCACGACCAAGGCCCAGCAGGGCTTGTACGAATACGACGCGGTGAGCCGCCTGCGCGATTCCCAGCTCGGCGACCCGCGCGTGCACGAGATCCGCAACTACATCGTCAAGGGCATGCTGTGGCAGGCGTTCACTTCGGAGACGCCGGTCGTGCTCCTCATCGACGAGATCGACAAGGCCGACATCGAGTTTCCCAACGACCTCCTGCGCGAGCTCGACCGCATGGAATTCTTCGTCTACGAGACGAAAGAGCTGGTAAAGGCGACGCAGCGCCCCATCGTCTTCATCACCTCGAACAACGAAAAGGAGCTGCCCGACGCCTTCTTGCGGCGCTGTTTCTTCCACTACATACGCTTCCCCGACAAGGAAACGATGGAGAAGATCGTCGATGTCCACTTTCCGGGGCTCAAGAAATCGCTCCTTCGCGAGGCGCTCGAGGTGTTCTTCGAGGTGCGCGAAGCGCCCGGCTTGAAGAAAAAGCCTTCGACCTCCGAGCTGCTCGACTGGCTGAAGCTCCTGCTCGCCGAGGACATCCCGCCCGACGCCCTGAGGGCCAAGGACCGCAAGACCATCATCCCGCCCCTGCACGGCGCGCTGCTCAAGAACGAGCAGGACGTGCACCTCTTCGAGCGCCTCATCTTCATGTCGCGCCAGCGCTCGTAGCCCTGCCGCCTTCACGCGCATGCTCTCCGGATTCTTCGTCAAGCTCAAGGACCACAAGATCCCGGTTTCGATCAAGGAGTGGCTGACGCTCCTGGAGGCGATGCAGAAGGACGTCATCTCGCCCTCGATCGACGAGTTCTACACCCTCTCGCGCATGATACTGGTCAAGGACGAGCAGAATTTCGACAAGTTCGACCGCGCCTTCGGCGAATACTTCAAGGGCATAGAGTCGGTCGCCGGAGTCGAGCTCGACGTGCCGCTCGAATGGCTGCTCAAGCAGGCCGAGCTGAACCTTTCGCCCGAGGAGAAGGCGATGATCGAAGCGATGGGCGGCTGGGAAAAACTCATGGAGACGCTGAAAAAACGGCTGGAAGAGCAAAAAGCCCGGCACCAGGGCGGCAACAAGTGGATCGGCACCGCGGGCACCTCGCCTTTCGGCGCCTACGGCTACAACCCCGAAGGCGTGCGCATCGGCCAGGACGGCTCGCGCAGCAGGAGCGCAGTCAAGGTGTGGGATGCGCGCGAGTATCGCAACCTGGACGACTCGGTCGAGCTCGGCACGCGCAACATCAAGGTTGCGCTCCGACGCTTGCGCAAGTTCGCGCGCGAAGGCGCTCCGGAGGAGCTCGACCTCGACACCACCATCGACAAGACCGCGCGCAACGCCGGGGTTCTCGACCTCAGCATGCGCCCGGAGCGCCACAACGCCGTCAAAGTGCTGATGTTCCTCGACATCGGCGGCTCGATGGACGACCACGTGAAGCTCGCCGAAGAGCTATTCTCGGCGGCGAAGACCGAGTTCAAGCACCTGGAGCATTTCTACTTCCACAACTGTCTCTACGACACCGTGTGGAAGGACAACCGCCGCCGGCACTCCGAGCGCACCCGGACCTTCGACATCATGCACAAGTACGGGCACGACTATAAGCTCGTCTTCGTCGGCGACGCGACCATGAGCCCGTACGAGATCCTGCAGCCGGGCGGCTCGATCGAGTACTCCAACGCCGAGGCGGGCGCGGTGTGGCTGAAGCGCATGCTGGAGCTGTACCCCAGGGCGGTCTGGCTCAATCCCGAACCGGAGGAGATCTGGCCCTACCGCCAGTCGATCGGCATACTCAGGGAAATCATGGGAGGGCGCATGTATCCCACCACCATCCAGGGACTGGAGCGCGCGATGCGCGCTCTCGTCAAATAGGTCGAGCCATGCAAAGGATCACCGTCGTCGGGCTGCTCGTCGCCCTCGCCTTTCTCCCGGCCGATGCCCCCGCAGCGCGTTACGGCAAGAGGCAGCTGTGGGGCTCGATCGCCTACAGCACCCAGACCGGAGCCTACGGCTACGCCGTGGACCGCAAGACCAGGCGCGATGCCGAGACGGAAGCGTTTCGCATCTGCGGCACGAATTGCGATCTCGTCCGCACCTTCCGCGACAGCTGCGCCGCCGTCGCGGCGAGGCCGAAGCGCGTCTCCTCCGACACGGGCGCGTCGCGCGAAATCGCCGAAGCCAAAGCGCTCAGAAAATGCGGCGACAACTGCAAGATCGCCGTCTGGGCCTGCACCAGCGAGAAATAAGCGTTTCAGCGCGCCGCTCCCGCTGCGCGGACGAGCGCCCGCTCTTCGCGGGTCGCCAGCTTCTCGTCCCAGCAACGCAGCGCCCGCGCCATCACCCGGATCCACAGCGGCGGCACCATCGCGAGCAGGATGGCCGCCATGTAGCCGGACTCGAGCGCCAAGGCGCCGGCATAGGCCTTGAGCTCCCAGAACGGATCGCCTGCGCGCAGATGATGATGGGCGTGCCTCGGCAAATTGAAGAGGAAACAGCTGCTGAACAGATTGACGCAATCCCAGGAGTGGCGGGACTCGATCGGCGCACCCTCGGAGCGGACCAGACCATAGTGTTGAATGTAATTGACCGCTTCAAAGAGAAACTTCGAATACGCGGCGCACACGAAAAAAAGTCCGACGCCCATCCAGCCCGCCGCCAGAAAAAACAGGACGACGACCGCCAGGGTCATCGCGAGACCTGAGAGAAACCGGTTATCGGCCGACCAGAACGCCCGCCCCGCCTGCCTCAAGCGGTTCCCCTCGATCTCGCAGGAGCTGCGCAGCTGCCCGAGCACCGAGCGAATGACGAAGGAGTACAGGATTTCGCCGCGGCGCGCCGTCGCCGAATCGCGCCGCGTGCCGACCCACCGATGGTGGACTTGGACATGCGAAATCGAGAACTGGGCGTCGCCCACCATCGCGAGCAGCCAGCGTCCGGCGATCATCGACGCAAGGCTGCGCGGGCGGTGGATGAACTCATGCGCGACCACGGTATTGGTGCTCAACAGAAATCCCGTGGACCACGCCGCGCCGAGCTTGTTCAAGGTCGAAAGCTCGGAATGCCGCTGGAGCAGCGGCCAGTCGGTCCACCTCTGCAGGAATGCGCCCAAGCCACCCAGATCTCCGGGCGCGGCGCACCAGGCGAGCAGGAAGAGCGCGGCGCAGGAAAGAGGCACCTGGCCGAAGAGAAACAGATCGAACCGCCACGGGCGCCGCGATCCGGGCATAGAGAGATCGTTGCGCCAGAGAAGATCGCCGAGGAGCAATACCGCGATGATCACGATCGGGCCGCTCCAGACCCAGGTGCCTCCGAGGACGATCCCGAGAAACGTCAGCGGCGCGGAAAACAGCAGGACCGGCGCGAATCTGAGGCTCGCAGCCATTTCGCGTCGCTAGGGGCCTTTAGGCCTGTCCGGGCGGCGGCGCGACCTTGAGCACTTCTTCGAGCGTGGTCAGACCCATCGCGACCTTCATCGCGCCGCTGATCCTGAGCGGCTTCATGCCTTCCTTGTACGCCTGGTCCCTGATCTTCGCGACGTCCGCCTCGGCGTTGACCATGCGCTTCACCTCCGGGGAGAGCAGCAGGATCTCGTAGAGGCCGATGCGGCCCGAGTATCCGGTGTTGCGGCATTCGAGGCAACCCACCGGCCGGTAGACGTGCGCCGGGCGCTTCGCCTTCCAGGGCGCGACGAACTCCTCCCAGCTCAAGTCGCCCTCGCGCCCCGGTTCGTAGGCGGTTTTTTCCTTGCAGTGCTTGCACAAGGTGCGCACCAAGCGCTGCGCCATGACCCCGAGTATGGTCGAGTTGAGCAGGTAGGCGGGCACCCCGAGCTCGAGCAGCCGCGTGATCGCGCTCGCGGAATCGTTGGTGTGCAGCGTGGAGAGAACGAGGTGCCCGGTGAGCGCGGCCTGCACCGCCATCTCCGCGGTCTGGACGTCGCGGATCTCCCCCACCATGATGATGTCGGGATCCTGGCGCATCAGCGCGCGCACGCCTTCGGCGAAGCCGAGCTCGATCGACTGCTGCACCTGCATCTGGTTGAAGGCGGGCTCGATCATCTCGATCGGGTCCTCGATCGTGCACACGTTCACCTCGGGCGTGGCGAGCGTCTTCAGGGTCGAATAGAGCGTGGTGGTCTTGCCCGAGCCGGTCGGCCCCGTCACCAGGATGATTCCGTTCGGCTGGCCGGTCATCTGCTTCCAGCGGGTCTTGTCGTCTTCGGAGAAGCCGAGCTCGGCGAAATCCTTGACGATCACCTCCGGGTCGAAAACCCGCATCACGAGCTTCTCGCCGAACGCGGTCGGCAGCGTGGAAAGGCGCAGCTCCACGTCCTCGCCGTCGGCGGTGCGCGTCTTGATGCGGCCGTCCTGCGGCCGGCGCTTCTCCACCACGTCCATGCGCCCGAGGATCTTGATGCGCGAGGTCATCGCGGACATCACGGCCATCGGAATCTGGTACACCGGGTGCAGCACCCCGTCGATGCGGAAGCGCACCTCGCCCGCGTCGCGCCGCGGCTCCATGTGGATGTCGCTCGCGCGCTGGTCGAACGCGTACTGCCACAGCCAGTCGACGACGTGGACGATGTGCTGGTCGTTCGCGTCGAGCTGCTTGTTCGTCTTGCCGATCTCGACCAGCTGCTCGAAGTTGCCGATGCCGGTACGCTGCTCGCCCGTCTTGGTCGCGCCTTTCACCGATTTCGCCAGGTTGTAGAACTCGACCTGGTAGCGGCTGATCTCCAGCGGATTGGCGAGGACGCGGCGGATCTCCAGGCGGAGTATCTGCTTCAGCTCCTTTTCCCAGTCCTTGACGTAGGGCTCGCAGGTCGCGATCGCCACTTCCCGCGTGTTGACCGCGACCGGGAGGATCTTGAAGCGCGCCGCGTAGTGGCTGGACATCACCTCGGTCACAGCCGAGAAATTGATCTTGAGGGGATCGATGTGGAAGTATTCCATCCCGGTCTGGCGGGCGAGCCACTCGGTGAGCCATTCGAGGAAGAGGACCTTGTGCGGGGGCTTGATGGAGCGCCACTTCTGGTCGGCGATCACGACAAGGGGGTGGTGATCGCCGCGGTGCAGCCTGCGGTCGGCCACCAGCTTGTCCGCGTCCGCCTTTGGCACGAGCCCTTCGGCGACGAGGCCCTGCAGCACCTCGGAGAGCGTGAGGCGGTGGTCCTGTAGCGCTTCTGCGGCAGTCTGCATGGCGGGGAATATAGCCAGCCGCCGTGGAACGGGCAAGCGTTTTGACTTTGCCGCCCAACTGCGCGATGCTAACCGCCTTCGAAAACTCGAGACTGCGGAGACCTGAAATGACCATCAAAGTCGGCGACAAACTCCCCGACGGCAAGCTGTCCGAATCCACCGAATACGATGCCGCCGCGGGATGCCCGATCAACCCCAAGGACATCAGCGTCGCCGACGCGGTCAAGGGCAAGAAAATCGCCATCTTCGCGGTGCCAGGCGCGTATACGCCGACCTGCTCGGCGAAGCACGTTCCGAGCTACGTGAAGAACTACAGCCAGCTCAAGGCGAAAGGCGTGGACGAGATCTGGTGCGTGGCGACCAACGACGCCTTCGTGATGGCCGCGTGGGGCCGCGACCAGAAGGCGGGCGGCAAGGTCCGCATGCTCGGCGACGGCAGCGGCGAATGGACCCAGAAGCTCGGCCTCTCGCTCGACCTCACCGCGCGCAACATGGGCGTGCGCTCACAGCGCTACTCGATGCTGGTCGACAACGGCGTGGTGAGAAAGCTCAACATCGAAGCGCCCGGGAAATACGAAGTGAGCGGCGCCGAGGTGATGCTGACGCAGGTCTAAAGGCGCGGCAACCCCGCCTGAAAAGCGGACCCGCCCTGACTCAGGTGGCACAAGCCAAGTCCATCGATCGCGGGTTTACGCTGGTCGAGCTCGTCGTGGTGCTGCTGCTGATCGGCATCCTTGCGTTTTTTGTGTTGCCCCGCACGTCGCAAAACACGCTCGAACTGTCGAGTCAGGCGGAGCAGGTGGCCACCGATATCCGCTACGCGCAGACGCTTTCCATGACGCGCGGCGCGGCGCTCGGCAGCCAGGGGCGCTATTGCATTTTTTTCACGGCCACGGGATACCAGTACCGGAACAACGGCAACAGCTACGCGACGCCGTGCACGGTCGCGGTCAATCACCCGGCAACGGGCTCATCAGCCGCAATCGTCCTCGCCGGTACTGCGGTGGCTACCGCGAACCTGACCGGCAACTATCTCGAATTCGACACCAAAGGGCAGCCAACCAGCTTTACGGCTCCCGCGAGCAATGCTACGGTCACCTTGAACGCCACCGGCGGGCCCGTGACCGGAAAGGCGACGGTCCAATGAATGCGCCTGCGCTCCGAAATCGCCGCGTCGTCGCTCGGCGCGCTTGTCGCGGAGTCAGCCTGGTCGAGCTGATCGTCTTCATCGTCGTTACGGGGATCGTGGCCGCCGCGCTGATCGCCGGCATGGCCGCGGCCGTTCGTACGGCCCCCGTGCCGAGAGCGATGCATCAAGGCTTGCAGCTCGCGCAGGGGAGAATGGAACTGATCCTTGCGCAGAGAAAATCTCTGGGTTTTTCCAACTTTACCAGTGCGACCTTCGATCCCTGCCAGCCGCCGGGCGGCGCCCAGGAGGCCTGCCTCGCACCCGCGGCGTACGCCGCCACGGCGTGTTTCTACACGGGTGCCGGCACCTGCGCATTCGGTGCCGCGAATACCTGCCAGTCGGGCAACGTCGACTACAAGTGCATACGCGTACGCGTCACCGGCTCGGACGGAAGCACGCTCACGCAACTCGACGCGATGGTCGCAAATTACTGATGAAACGACATGCCGCTCCGATAGGCTCGACCTGGCTTCGCGGGGGGGCAATTGGGCGTCGCGGATGGACCCTGGTCGAATTAATAGTGGTCATCGTCATCATCGCGTTGGTTGCAACTATCGGGACGGGTTTGCTTTCCAGCATATTTCGTTCTTACTTTGCGACTCGCGATATGACGAGCTCCGATGGACAGGCGCGCGCGGCGTTCGAGCGCATGACGCGCGAGTTGCGACAAGTCCGGTCGGCCACCGCGAACGACCTCGACGTCGCCTCGACTGCGCAGGTCCGCTTCATCGACACGGACGGCAACGGCGTGTGCTTCTACCGCGATGCCGCGAATAACCGCCTGATGCGCAGCGCCGACGGCCCCGCAACCGCCTGCGGCACGACAAGCGCCCAGCCGCTGTCCGACTTCGTCGCGGGGCTGCTTTTCGCCTACTACCTGAACGACGGCAGAACCACGACTGCCGTGCCCACCTCGGTGTACTACGTGACGGTTCACGTGGATGTGCAGGACAACAACGTGAGCGACACCTTGCGGGCAACGATACACCCGAGGAATTTCTGATGGCTAGCGGCAAACAGCAACGCGGGTTCCTCTTGGTCGTTGCAATCGTACTGCTCGTGGTCGGGTCGATGCTGGCCGCGGCAATGGCTTACATGGTGGCGACCTCGGGAGGCTCGGCCACCGACAACCTGCAGTCCGGCCAGGCGCTGTTCCTGGCCGAGAGCGGCATGGAGTACGAGCGGCGCTGTCTTGCGCAAAACCTCGACTGGTATCAAAGCACAACCGATCCCATTGCACCGAACGCGACCGGTACTTGTGCCACGGCTACGACGACGCAAACCTTGGGTTCAGGTAGTTTCACGGTGTATGCAAATGTGCCCGCGACCATGTTACGCAAGCGCATTCCGGACAATACCTCGACTGCGGACATTTGCGCCTACACCATAGATCGATTTCCGGCCAGCGGCAGGATTCAAATTGATGACGATATCGCAGGCTCCGGAGAATTCGTGACTTACGGTGCAGTTAATCCGAGTTCCGCGACATGCGGTAATCGTCCTGCGTTCACCGGCATTGCCCGCGGTGTCTCGGTCGGAACCGTTGCAAGTACCGCCGCCGCCCACGCTCGAGGCAGCAACGTCTATCCGGTCGCGCAGTTGATTACCGCGCTCACGTCGACGGCCTGCACCACCATTCCCAACCCGTTTCAGATTACCGATAACTCCAAGTTCCTGAGCGCTGGAACGATTGTTCTCGATGACGGTCCCGGTCTAAACCATGAAGAAATTCTCTATAACGGCTCCAGCCGCTCGGCCGGTGTGATGACGTTGACAGGAGTGAGTCGCTGCCAGGACACCGGCGGCGTCGGCCCGGGGGTAACTTGGGCCGCCAACCAGCCGGTTACGGCGCTGCTCGACGGCAGTGTAACGGCAAGCAACGAAGCCGAAATGGTTTCCGTTGGTACCACCGGCCCGGCGAATCGCGCAGTGCACCAAACCGTTCAGCGCTGAGACGAGGTGTCGTGATGAAACACAGAATAATTTCTGGGTTGATCGCACTGATCGCGGTCCTGTGGTTTGCACCGGCGCAGGCCGCCCGCAGCTTTAGCGCCAGTCAAACCAGTCCCACGCCGACTCCGGGGCAGTTCGATATGGGCACAACGCAGTCGGTAACCATGGGCGTCACCAACACGAGTACCGGCGGTAACTCGGACGAGAGGCTCTTTCAGGTTCAGTTCCAGCTCTCGACGACCGCATGCAGCCCCACGCCATGCACCAACACGGTTTTCTCGTCTTCAACAACGGCGCCCGCGGGTTGGACGCGCACGGGTTT